>ENA-UONW01001462-UONW01001462.1-human-gut-metagenome-genome-assembly--contig:-CS52-NODE-1462-length-27971-cov-6.342707_pt1 | contig 27971 bp, 23 predicted proteins | sample MGYA00242463_ERZ724010 | MGnify/ENA metagenome assembly ERZ724010 | reverse complement strand
GCCGGCGTTCCGGAAAAGACCGCGATGCGGGCGCTCTCCGGCCGGACACTCGGCGTGCGGCGCGACGCCCGTGAACGGGCGGAGCGGGTGCGCAAGGCGGCGGCGGAGCTAGGCTACCAGCCGTCGGCCATCTCCCGCGCCCTCCGGCAGGGGAAAACCCGGACCCTCGGACTGCTGACCGGATGCATCACCAACCAGTACTACGCCGCCCTGGCGGAAACCGCGATGATGGAGGCCTCCCGCGCCGGCTACCGGCTCCTGCTGGAATTGACCGGGTCGCAGCCGGAGCGTGTCGCCGACGGCGTGAAGAATTTTCTCGCGTCACGGGTGGACGGCATCCTCACAACCGAGGCGTCGGGCGAACACGCCATCGGACAGATTCTGGCGAAACGGAAGTTTCCAGTCATGCTGTTCGACACCCCGTCGAAGGAGGGATTCAGCGCAGTCCATGCGGACTACTCCCGGACGATTCCGGCGGCGGTCCGCCACCTTGCCGCACGCGGGCGCAGAAGGATCACCTTTCTGATCCATCCTTCCACCAGTCTGCTCCATGCCCGGCTGTTGGCGCTCTTCCGCGACAGCTGTCTCGTCGCCGGAGTGGAGCCGGAGTACCTCCCGGCCGGTACGCTCGACGAGATGGCCGGTCACGCCGAACGGCGTCCTGAAGCGGTGCTGATCTACGGCAACTACAAGCTGATCCGCTTTCTGCGGCGCGCCGCGGAGCTGCCCGGCTATCAACCGGATGCGGTCGGCTTCTTCAACCCGTGGAGCTGGCACACCCGCCAGCCGGGGCTCACCGGCGCGATACTGGCGCCGTCGGACGAGATGACCCGCGCCGCCGTCCGCGAACTCATCGCCGAGGAGGAGGAGCAGAGCACACCGCGCACGATCGCATTCGACACGGAGTTCTTCCCGGCGGAAGAGTTCGCCCGGATCCACGCCCCGGACCTCAACGCCGACTTTCTGCCGGAGGAGTGAAGATTCGTCCTGTTCCAGGGGTTTCCTCCGTTTTTTTTCAAAAAAATTTGACAAAACCCTGATGGGGCGTTATTGTGAAGAAAACGGAGACGGCATGCCCGGAGTTGAAGAGATTTTCCGGGGAAGGTGAGATCGCTCCCGGCATTCGTGTTCCGACCAATTGCAAGGAGAATCCGCAAATGATGAAACATCTTCTCATGACTGCCGCAGCCGCGGCATTCTCGTTCGGGCTGGCCGCCATGGACCTGCCGGTTCAGAATTCCGATTTCGTCGAAACCAATGGGAAGCTCACCGGCTGGACGAAATCCGTACAGACCAAGATCGGCGACCGCATCGCCGTGGAACCCATTCCGGGTGAAAAAGATGATTTCGCCATCGTTCTCTCTTCCAACAGCGGCAAAAGCTGGCCGCAGGTCTGGCAGCGCCTGGTCAAGGTCTCCGACCTTCCGGCCATTCCCGCCGGCAAGACGATGGTCATCGAGCTGGAATACAAGCAGAAAACCGAAAACGTCACCGGCTATGCGTTCGGCACGCTGGCCTTCTTCGATGCCAAAGGCAAACGGCTGATGTACAAGGACGGCATTCCCCTCAAAGGCACCAACGACTGGCAGGAACGCAAGACCGTCTTCCGTGTCAAGCAGATTCCGCAGGGCGCGGCCACTCTCGGCATCGCCTTCTACCTCGGCAAATCCACTGGCAAGACCTGGTTCGCCGATCCCGATCTGGAAGTGGAGATCAAGTAAGCTCTCGCTCCATCTCGAAAGCCTTCCCGGCGGCGGCCCGATTCACGGCCGCCGTTTTTCATTGTCGTCATGGCGTCTGTTCCACCCGGCCACGGCTGCGGCCAGCGCCTCAGCCGGATCGGCGAACTCCCCCGCCAGCTGACGATCGTAGATCAATTCGAGCAACGGGCCGAACTCCGGCCCCGGGCGGCAGCCGGCGGAAATCAGGCTCTTCCCGGTCACCCAACGCTCCGGCAATGCGGTTTTCTCTCCGCGCCGCCGCCGTTCGGCAAGTTCATCCAGCAGAAAGACGAAGCACTCCAGCAATCCATGACTGGCGATGCAGTCGAGCCGGTGCAGTTCCAGCTCCAGCGAAAAATTCGGCTCCGCCAGCAACCGGCGCAGTTTCGCCGCGCGCATCTCGCGCACCGAAGCAAACCGCATATGATTGCGCACCGCATGCACGACCGCTTCGCGATCAGCAGCGGAGAAACGCAGCCGATCCAGGAGCCGCCCCGCCAGTTCGGCCCCCTCGCACTCATGCCCGAAAAAACGAATCCGCCCCGTCTCGTCGGTCATCTGCGTCAACGGCTTGGCGATATCATGCAGCAGTACGCTCCACGCCAGCCGGGCATCCGGATACACCATATGATGCAACATCAGCATCGTATGGGTGAATACATCCCCTTCAGGATGAAACTGCGGCGGCTGCGCCACCCCATCGAGGGCCGCCACTTCCGGCAACACCGCCCGCAGCAGCCCCAGTTCCAGCAGTAAACGCATCGCCCGGTCGGGCGCCGGACCGGTCAGCATCCGGGTGAGCTCCCCCGCGATCCGCTCCGGCGCCAGTTCCGCCGCCAGCGGCGCAAGATCGGAAATCGCCCGCCGGGTGCCGGGTGCGGGTTTCAATCCCAGCCTTGCCGCGAACCGGACCGCGCGCAGCATCCGCAGATAATCCTCGCGGAACCGCTCCTCCGGGGTCCCCACCGTCCGGAGAATGCCCCGCTCCAGATCCGTCACGCCGCCGACACAGTCGCACACCTCCTCCGAAACCGGATCGTACCAGAGTGCGTTGACCGTAAAATCGCGCCGTTTCATGTCGTATTCGAGCGAATCGGTATAACGAACCAGCTCCGGATGGCGTCCGTCGAGATAGTTCCGCTCTTCCCGCGCAGTCGCCGCCTCAAACCGGAACTCCCCCGCGTCGATCAGCGATACGCCGAAACTCGCCCCGACGGAACGCGATCCGGGGAACAGCTTCGCAAGCTGTTCCGGTACGGCGGTGGTCACCAGATCGAAATCGGCGGGAACGTGGCCGAGCAGGAGATCACGCACCGAACCGCCGACCAGCCCGGCCTCGAATCCGGCGGCCTTCAATCGCCGCACCGCGTCACACGCCGCGCGGAACGCCGGATCGGATATGGAAAATCGCCGCCGGAACCGCTCCATTCAACCCCTCTAGCGAACCGAATGAACCGCCGCCGGTTCCGGCTGCGTCGCCCGGGGATACCGGACCGCCGCCGGGCCGAAGAGCATCACGTAACCCAGACGATATCCGGCCGGAATGCCGACCCGCACCGCGAGCTCCGGAAAGAGCGAAAACATCGCCGCCGCCAGTCCGCACCAGACGGTGCCCAGCCCGAGCGAGTTCGCGTAAAGCTCGAAGTAGCTCAGCGCAATGGTCGGATCATAAGCCGGACAGGGCGAATCCTCCGGAGCGGAAACCACCAGCATGTGCGGCGCACCGCGGAAAATCACATCCTTTCCCGCCAGCACCTGTTCGCGATAACGCACCAGTCCGCCCAGTGTCTCCGGGCGGTTCTCCATCAACTCCACGATCCGCGAATTGACCGAAGCGCGGATCTCATCCATCACCGCCAAATCATCGACGAAAGCGAAATCCAGCCGATGGTTGTTGACCCCGGTCGGCACCCAGGATAGCATCGCCTTGAGCTTCCCGAGCGTTTTCCCGTCGACATTCTCCCGCCGGTAACTGCGACAGGAGCGGCGGAGCCGGATCAGATTGAGCATCGCCTCCGGCGCGGGAAGATTTCCCGCCGGGACACTCTCGGCCGGATTGCGCCCGAAGATCGAAACCGCCCCGACCGGACAAACCGCCAGACAGTGCTGACAGCGGGTGCAGCGCGACTCCGTCTCCGGCAGCAGAACAGGGATTCCTCCTTCGCCAGGGGCGAGAATTCCCGGCGCACAGTCCCGGATGCACGCGCCGCAGCGAACGCATTTCTTTGAATCCACCACAAATTTCAGACCGTTCATCGCCCCTCCTCCCTTCCGTTAAAACCCTTTGATCGCCATCACGAATTCACCGAACGAATCCACCTCGAAGTCGAACTTCTCCTCCCGCGGATCCCCGAAGCCGTAACGAGCCAGCGCGCGGCGGAATCCCGCCCGCCGCGCCGCCTCCAGATCGGTGTAGTGATCCCCGAACATCCAGCAGGAAGCAAGTTCGAAACCGAACTTTGCCTGAAGCGCCCGAAGCGCATCCGGTTCTGGTTTGAGGGGGAAACTGCCGTCCCCGCCGATGATCTCGGCGAACAGAGGGGCGACACCAAGCTGTTCAAGAATCTTCCGGGAGGCCGCGGTCGGCTTGTTCGACAGCACCGCAAGCGTGATGCCGGCCCCCTTCAGCTCCTTCAATCCGGCGGAAACCCCCGGATAGAGGCAGGTCGAATCCACCAGATGATCGGCGTAATACCGCTTCATCCGCCGCAGCGCCTCGTCGAAATCCACATCGGCGTCAGCGACCGCGCGACGAACCAGATTGGCGACACCGTTGCCGACGAACGAAACAACCCGTTCCGCCGAAAGCGGCTCCAGCCCCATCGAACCGCGCATATAGTTGACCGCCCCGGCAAGATCCCGCCGGGAATCGATCAGCGTGCCGTCCAGATCGAATACAATCAGTTTAACCATTCTTCACTCTCCCAGAAAAGGCACCTGCGTGATCGCGGGCAGCCGGGCGTAAGAGTCCGCCTCCAGCGAGGTGAACTCCCCGCGCCGGAAGTAGTGCCACCCGAGGCCGCCCACCATCGCGGCATTGTCGGTGCAGTATTTGCGCTCCGCCAGCCGGAGCCGGACGCCAGGCGGCGTCAACTGCGTCAACCGTTCGCGCAGAAGCGAGTTGCAGGCGACTCCACCGGCCGCCACGATCGTTTTCACATTGAAATTCTTCGCCGCCAGCAGCGTCTTGCGCGCCAGCACGTCGATCACCGCCTCCTGATAGGAGGCCCCCGTGTCCTTCAACAGCTCCGGCGGCAGTTTTCCATCCGGACCGGCATGGTTGCGGACATGGTAGAGCAGCGCGGTCTTGATGCCGCTGAAGCTGAAATTGTAGAGATTCTCCGGCGCCAGCGGCTTGCCCGCCGCCCCGGTGAGCGGGCGCGGGAATTCGAATCGCTTCGCGTCCCCCCCTTCGGCGGTCCGCTGCACCACCGGTCCACCGGGATAGCCGAGCCCGAGCAGCTTTGCTCCCTTGTCCAGCGCTTCGCCCGCCGCGTCATCGATGGTGCAGCCGAGCTGGCGCGCCCGTCCGTCCGATTCGATCAGCATCAGCGAAGTGTGCCCGCCGGAAACCACCAGCGCCAGCAAGGGATAACTTGCCGGATCCTCCAACGCACTGTGCGCCCCGTCGAGAAATGCGCCGTAGATGTGCGCGATGAAGTGGTTGATTCCGATCAAGGGCTTGCCGTTGCCCATCGCCAGTCCCTTCGCAAAACTCAGCCCGACCAGCAGTGCAGGAATCAATCCCGGCCCCTGGGTCACCGCAACCGCGTCGATCTGCGCCATCGTGACGCCCGCCTCGCGCAACGCCGACTCCACCACCGGATTGAGCGCGACCAGATGCTCGCGCGCGGCGAGTTCCGGCACCACGCCGCCATGAACCGCATGCCGGGCGATCTGCGAAGCGACGCTGCTCGACAGCACATCGCATCCGTCGCGCACCACCGCCGCGGCGGTCTCGTCACAGCTGCTCTCTATTCCCAGAATCAAACTCATGGCAAAAATTCCTCCGACACTTGATAATTTAGAAATATACTATATCTTTAAAGCAAAAACAATCCGGATTGCGGACGAAAGTCGGATTCCACGTGAAAAAATTTCTGAAAACCGCTGCCGGGCTGCTCACCGGCAACACTCCGGCCGTCGCGGTGTTCCAGATTGCCGCCTCGCTCGCCGTCGGGACTCTTCTGCTGACGCGCCCCGCCCTCGCCGCACGTCTGCTCCCCTGGGCACTCTGGGGCATCATCCTTCTCACGGCTGCCGCCCTCTTCGCCGCCGGATGGGAAAATCCGCGCCGGACCCGTCAATACTGGGCGGGAACCGGAGCGCTCCTCATCGCCGCCGTCACCGTCGCCGTTCAAGTGCGCGGAGATTACCTGGCCGGCTGGGGCGCGGGCGTCTGGGCGCTCAACTCCGCCGTCTCCGGATTCCGCCGCGCTTTCGGCGGGCGGGGAACGGCGTTCTCCCGCGTCCTCAGCACCGCCGAAGGAACGCTGCTCGCAGCGACAGGCTGTCTCTTCTTCTTCCGGTTTGACCGGGCGTTTTTCGAAACCGCCCCGTTCTATGCACTGTTTTTCTATGCCGACGCGATGATCCGTCTGGCATCCACCCGATGGAAAAAGGATGACAAATGATTCGAATCGGACAGGGATATGACGTTCACCGGCTGGTTCCGGGCCGGGAACTGATCCTCTGCGGCGTACACATTCCGCACCCCACCGGACTCCTCGGGCACAGCGACGCCGACGTCGCCTGCCACGCCCTCATGGACGCGATCGCCGGAGCACTCGCTCTCGGCGACATCGGCCAGTTCTTCCCGGACAGCGATCCGGCCTACCGGAATGCCGACAGTCTCCAGCTGCTGGCCCGGGTGATGGAGCTGCCCGAACTAGGCAACTGGCAGCTCGTCAACTGCGACCTCACCATCGTCGCCCAGAAACCGAAACTGATGCCGCATCGCCTCGAAATGCGCCGCAACCTCGCCGCGGTGCTCGATCTGCCGCTCGACCGGATCTCGGTCAAGGCGACCACCACTGAAGGACTCGGCTTCGAAGGGCGCGAAGAGGGGATCTCCGCCGCCTGTGTGGTCCTGCTGGAAAGCAGGTGACACGCCGTGCGCCGAGACGCGCCCCCCGGTTCAGCGGCTGATCTCGACGATGAAGGGCTCCGGACGAACCGCCTGATAGAGTTCGCGGTAGAGGTTCTCCGCCTCTGCCTTGAGCTCCGCCTCTTTCGGGCGGTTCTTCCTGTAGTCATTCACCACATTGCGATAGTACTGGAAAGCGGGCGATTTCTTCTGCTTCGCCAGCCACTTGTCGAGCGTCGCCATCGCGGCGGCCGGATCGTCGATCCGGCCCCTTTCCCGCAGAATGATCGTATTGCCGTAGACGATGTTGCGCAGTTTCCGGTCCACCGTGCGGTACTGCCCGACAATCCGCGCCGCATGTTTCGCGCGACGGACGGAAGGGGTGTCGAGCAGCGCAAGATTGATTCCCTTCGCAAGTTCCGCTTCGGAGAAGGAGCCGAGTATCCGCCCTTCCGCGCGAAGCGTATATTTTCCCGGCGCCAGCCCGGTCACCCGGAGCATCTCCAGATTCAGCCGGGAGGTCAGCGGCCGGATCTTGTCCACCGCAAGGTAATCCTTGTCCACCGGCCAGGGCAGCGCCGACGGGAAGTAGCAGAATGAGCCGCCGTTCTCTCCGACGGAGAGGTTCTCCACCTTCGCCCCCGAAGCCTTCTTCGCCCTCACGTCGATCAGAATCGACCCGACCTCCGGCGATTCCCTGAGCGCCTCCAGCAGCAGCGACGTCATCACGAGATGCCCCGCCCGGCCGGGATGAATCCGATCCCGACCGCACAGCTGCTTCTCCGGATATTTCTTCAGCAGTTCCGTCATCACCGGATGAAATTCCACCACCGGCAATTTCTTTTCCGCCGCGATCCCGCGGACGATCTTCGCGCAATCGAAGAGCCCCGGTTCGTTGCAGGGAGTTACACTGCCGGAGTTGAATGTCCCGTACTGATCGTAAGGCGACGGCGTAATCAGCACGACCTGCTTCCCTGCCCGCAGCAGCCGGTCCACCACGGCGGCAAGGTTGTGCCGGTAGGAATCGAGCGAACGGGAACGGGCCGCGAGGGTCTTTTCGTCCGGTGTGCCCGGACGGTAGTTGCCGCGGCCGACGTCGTTCATGCCGAACATCACGAACACCCGGTCCGGGCCACGGTCGAGCAGATCGAATCCGATCCGAGCCAGTCCGCCGGCCGCCGTGTTTCCCGAGATGCCGGAATTGATGATCCGAACCGGCGCATAGGGATGACGAAGCGCTTCAAAGAGTTGAAGTTCATAAAGATAAATTCCGCCGTGAGTAATGCTGTCTCCGAAGAAGGCAACCTTTTCATTCGTCCGGAACGGTGCAATTTGCACCCCATCCGCAGCCGCAAAGAGAGAGAGTCCCAGCAGGACCGCAGCCGAAAACTGTTTCAGGAATTTCATCGTCGTCTCCTCCCTGGATTGTGAAGGTAAATTCAAACCGGGCCGCATCACGCAGGCAGCAGCTCAGGGCGTCACCGCAAAATCGTAGCGGATCGTCATCACCGGTTCCGCCCGGCGTTCCCAGCTGCGGCGGCATTCGCCGATCAGCGCCGCCCGTCCGGGCTGTTCCGCGCGCACCATGAGCTCCCGGACCCCGGGGGTGCCGGGCGGAGCCGCCTCTCGAGGAGGCAGATAGCGCTCTCCGGCCAGCCGTACCGGCCCGTCGGTCCGGTTGCCCTTTTCCCCGTTGTCGGTCATCCGGAACATCCAGGTATATCCGGTGGAGGGATTCTCCTTGAGGGAGATCTTCGCATACTCCCCGATCCGCAGCGGCGTGGTCCGGTTGACATCGGCGGCGGTGAGCGTCACCGACGGCGGCGGCAGTTCGACCGCCTCCGGGCCGGTTCCGCAACCGGCGATTCCCAAAAGACAGAGGACAAATCCGGCACAGCCGAACAGGCGATTCATCATTTCCGGCTCCTTTCCTGCAGGTTCGATCGGCAAAAACTTGTCGATAATATAATCCGTTTTTTCCTCTCGTCAAAAGTTTCCGGAAAATTCAGTTGAAAAAAATCAACCGGAACGCTATATTGCCTGCACACATCAATCCGAAACAGGGAGATTGCGCCAGATGATGCACCGACTGTTCACTCTTGCCGTACTGACCGTATTCACCGTCGCCGCCGCCGCAGTGGAATTGGATCAACTGCTCGAAAAGGGGAGCGGCCTGTGGGAACTCTCCGGCGACTCACTGCAAAAGGAGCTGCCTCGGAATTTGCAGTTCCTCGATTCCAGCAGAAAACGACTTCGCGGCGTCCCGGTCAAAGCCAGCCCGATGACCCTGTTCGGCAGCGGCGTTCAAGAGCTTCTCGCCGAGATCGGTCCCGACGGAAAAGTGAGCAAACTCACCGTTTCGATCTACAACCGGGGCGACGCCGGAAACATGGATATCTCCGAATTTCGCCAGAAGTTGCGGTCGCTCATCCAGAAGTTCAGCAAATTCACCGATGTGCCGGTCCCCGCGCAGCAGAGCGCCTTCCTCGCCGGAGCCAAAGTCTACTCCCGCGTCTGGAAAAATGACAAGTTTGACCTCATCCTCCGCTGGAGCACCACCAACAACCGGACGGCGGAATATATCGCACTCGACGCCTACCGCCCCGGCACCGCACCGAAAAACCTGCGCGACAGCTTGAAAAGCACCACCTCCCGGGACGAGCTTTCCAGCAAGATCATCAATGATCCGGATGGTTCCCGCTACCTCTTTGTACCGATGGTCGACCAGGGGCGGAAGGGCTACTGCGTCGCCGCGACCGCCGAACGAATGCTTCGTTATTACGGCAGCAACGTCGACCAGCATGTCATCGCCCAGCTCGCCAAGAGCGACGCGAAACGCGGCACCAGCATGCAGGCGGCACTGGAAGCTCTCGACGATGCCAAGAGCCGGCTCGGCGTCCGGATCAAACCGCTCATCACCTGTGAAATGGCCACCAAAGAGCTTCGCTGGAACACCTTCACCCGCCTGACCAAGGATTACAACTCCCGCGCCCGCAAGAGCGACGCCCGCGAACTGCGCTTCAAGGATTACGTGAAGACCCGCGGACGGACGAAATATCTGAATGTCGATGCTCTGCTCAGCGCCATGGATCCGCAGATCTACACGGAAATGCGCTGTGAAGACAAAGGGAATTACCAGGATTTTTTCAAGGAGATCCAGCGCTACATCGATGCGGGCATTCCGCTCTGCTGGGTCACCATCACCCTCCCTCACCAGGCGGACAATAAAACCGACAAGATCCAGCCTCACATGCGGATCATCAACGGCTACAACACCCGTACCGGCGACGTGATCTACACCGACAGCTGGGGACTCGGTCATGAGAAGAAGGTCATGTCCCGACAGGACGCCTGGGGAATCACCCAGATGCTCTGTGCCATGACGCCGCGCGGCAGATAAGCTGCGCCACTGGTCTCTCTATGCCGTTCCCCATCGGGGACGGTATTTTTTTGAAATATAACAACAACACTGTTTGACTTTTATATTTTATTGTATACAGTATACAAAAGCCATCGGCACAGTGCTCGAAGGCTGAACAAGGAAAGGTCCGCATATGTTTCACCGAATTCCGTTTTTTGCCGCGGTGCTTGCCGCACTGCTCGCTCTTCCGTTTGCCGGAATGGAAGCTGCAGAAAAGACCGTTTACGAACTCAAACGCGACATTCCCTATCTCGCGGCGGATGCCGGGGCGGACTCCTACCGCCGGGGCCGCTGCACGCTCGACCTCTATTACCCCACCGACAACAGGGGATTCGCCACGGTCATCTGGTTTCACGGCGGCGGACTCACCGCCGGAGGCAAACACATTCCGCCTCAGCTGAAGAACCACGGCTTCGCCATCGCCGCCGTCAACTACCGGCTCGCTCCCGGCGCAAAGACATCGAAGGATGCGCCCAATGCCGGTGTCAAGGTGACCGACTGCATCGAAGACGCCGCCGCGGCGGTCGGCTGGGTACACCGCAACATCGCTTCGTTCGGCGGAGATCCGAAGCGGATCTACCTCACCGGCCACTCCGCGGGCGGATATCTCGCTCTGATGGTCGGCATGGCGCCGAAATACCTCGCGCCATATGGGCTTACTCCCGCCGATCTCGCCGGCCTGATGCCGCTCAGCGGCCACACCATCACCCATTTCACCGCCCGTCGGGAACGGAACATTTCCATCCTCCAGCCGGTGGTCGATGAACTTGCGCCTCTCTACTTCGTCTGCACGCCCAATCTGCCGCCGATCCTGCTGATCACCGGCGACCGCGAACTGGAGATGGTCGGCCGTTACGAGGAGAACGCCTACCTGATGCGGATGCTCAAACTGAACAAACACCCGGTCACCCTCTATGAACTGCAGGGATACGGTCACAATATGACGGAACCGGCAATGCCGCTGCTGGTAAACTATCTGAAAAAAGAAAAAGCAGCGAAATAACCCCGCGCCTCCGTTCGAACGGAGGCGCTTGTCAAGGAGAAAAAATGATCATTCCACCCGCAACTGTTCCGAATTCCGCCAGTTACCGCGAAACGGAAATCATCCACTATGGGGAGCCGGGCAACGACTTCCAGACCTGCTATCTTACGATTCCCCGGGAGTGCGCCGCCCCTGCCCCGGTCACCGTCTGGTTCCACGGCGGCGGCCTCACCGGCGACGGAGCACAGGACTGCCTGCCCGCCCTCTACAACGGGAAAAACATCGTCGTCGAAGTTCGTTACCGGATCTCTCCGGCGACACCGGCGACGGGAGCGATCGACGATGCGGCCGCCGCACTCGCCCGCGTGTTCGCCGACGTCGGTTCGTGGGGCGGCGACCGGAAACGGCTCTTCATCGGCGGCATCTCCGCCGGAGCATATCTTGCGGCCATCGTCGGAATGAATCCGCGCTTTCTCGCCCCATACGGCATCGATCCGCGAAAAGAGCTCGCCGGGCTGATGCTGGTGAGCGGGCAGATGACCACCCACTTTCGACTTAAAATTGATCTCGGCTACCCGGGCAATCAGTTTACGCCGGTGATCGATGATTACGCGCCGCTCGCGCACGCCTCCGCCGACCTCCCGCCGATCGTGCTGGTGACCGGAGCTCCGGGGCTGGACATCGCCGGGCGTCCGGAAGAGAACGCCTTCTTCGCCGCGACGCTGCGGGCGCTCGGACACCGCCATATCGAACACTATGCCCTGCCCGGCCACGATCACTCCGGAGCCTTCGCCAGCTGCAACTTCCTGCTGGAACGATTCCTTCAGCAAATCCTGGCGGAGAAGAGATGAATCCGGTTCTGTTCATCGCCGGGCCGTTGCTCGGATTCGTCGGCATGCTTTCCGGCGGCTACTGGGGCGTCGGATGCGGCTGGATCGTCGTACCGGTTCTGCTGATCCTCGGCTTCGAACCGCTCGACGCGGTCGGCATCGGGCTGCTGCAGATGGTGCCCTCCACCCTGCTCACCGTGATGCGCCAGGCGCCGGAGATCGGCTGGAAACCGGGAGAACCGGGGCGCTCCCTCGCCATTCCGGTCGGCATCGGAGCACTGCTGACCTCGCTCTGCGGCAAAACGATCAACCATCGGCTCTACGAACTCTGCGGCGCCGCGCCGCTTCAGTGGATGCTGATCGGCCTCATCACCTTCATTGCGGTGCAGACGCTGTGCAGCCGGACCCGCTGCTACAACGACACGATGCCGCCGGTCACGCCGTTCCGGAGCCGGATCGCCTTCGCCACCGGTCTCGTCACCGGGCTGGTCAGTTCGCTTCTCGGCGTGGGAGGCGGTCTGCTGATCCGGCCGCTGCTGACCTCGGGATTCCAGGTGCCGGAATACTACACCAGCCGGATCGTGCGGCTGCTGGTGCTGGTGACCACCGTCACCGGCGGCGTCACCTATCTGGTGAGCGCAACAGGATTCAACTGGCAGATGTTCGGCGCCGCCATGCTGATTGCGGTCGGCGGCATCGTCGGCTTTCCGCTCGGTGCCCGACTCCACCGGATCGTCTACGACAACGGCTACGCCCAGCATATCCACAAGAGTTTCGCGGTGGTCGCCGTCGCGCTGCTCACCAGTACGCTGTGCAGCATCTTCGGCCTGCAGGCGCAGAGCCGGGTCATCATGATCGGCATCGCGGTTCTGCTGATGGTCTATCTCGGACTCTTCGCCCTCTACACGAAGAAACATCCGCGGGAGATCATTCGGTAACGCCCGGCTCAACCGTCCCGCCGGGTGAACTCGCAGCCGCAGAAGTTCTGCAGATAGAAACCGTGCTGCCGGGCAAGTTCGCGGCTCCGGAGGAAGCCGTTCTTCTTCTTGAAGTCGTGCGGCTCGAAGTGGTTCCAGCGTGCCCCCACCTCGAAGATCACCCGGCTCGACTTATGCGGGCTGACCGTGAGCGTAGTGGCGAAATTCGCCCCGAGCGCCGCTGCGCGCCGGGCGGTGCGTTCCAGCGAAAAGTGGAAACAGACCGGACAGCGGGCGCCGCGTTCCGGTTCGGCGGCGAGACAGGCGGCGCACGCCAGCCACGCGGGGTGGTCGTAGCGGTCGATTTCGAGCGGCAGGTCGAAGATTCCGGCAAGCGCACGCACCGATTCGAGGCGGCGTTCGAACTCGTCGGCGGTGGCGATGTTTGAATTCGAATAGTAGAGCGTGACCCGCCGCCCCGCCTCGAGCAGTCGTTCCACGCACCCGGCCGCGCAGGGAGCGCAGCAGACATGCAGCAGAAGTTTCGTCTCCATGATCTTTCCCGGCATGCGACGGGGAACCGTTCCGCGTCGCCGGTAAAACATACACCCTCGGAGAAGGACGGTCAAATCCTCTTTCCCCCGGAACCGGAAAAAAGCGGAGAAATCCGTCACCTCGCCAGATATTTCAGCTCCTCCCGGATGGCGTCCAGGCAGCCTCCGGCGGAAAGTTCCCCCTGTAGAAAAGCGGTAATCCTTCGCCCCGTACAGGCGAAAGCCCGGCGCATACCGGTGAAGTCCGGCTGGGGGACAGAATTGCGCAGCATATTGCGCGCCATGGCATAAAGCAGAGGATTCGCCTTCTGCAAGTAGGATTCGACGCCGTTGCGGACCGGGAGTCTGAAATCCTGCGAGAGCAGATACTGGGAACGGCGATGAAAAAGGAATCGAATCCACTCCCAGGTTGCCAGCAACTGTTCGTTCGAAGCGATGCCGTTCCGGAAAATTCCGACGCTGAATCCTGAGTGGAATGACCGGTATTTGCGATTTTCCCCCACCGGCGGAATCGGCGAGATGAAGTAACGCTGCTCCTGATTCATCATCTCCAGCAGATTCAGACACCAGCTGGAGGCGAGCGGCAGAAACCCCACCTCACCGAGCGCGAAATGTTCATCGCACTTGTGCAGAAGCGTTCGTCCGCGCGGCAGAATCTTTTCGAGCAATTCCAGACCGGCCGGTGCGCTTTCGGTCTGAAAAATTTCGGCGTAGGAGTCCTGATCGGTCAGAAGGACGTTCCGGTTGAAGAGATCCTGCCCGAGAAGTTCGATAAAAGGCTTCACTCCGTGGTAGGAATAGGGAGCGGCAACCGCTGTCGTAAAAACGGAACCGGCCGGCTTCCGCGCCGCCAGCGCCCGGCTGATGCGGAAGATCTGCGGCCAGGAGAGTGGCTTGTACGGCACGCGCATTCCGGCGTGTTCCAGATGATCCACGTTGAAAATCATGAAGAGCGGCACGCCGAAAAACAGATAGAGCGCGTGGATATGCGACTCTCCGGAGCCGTCTTTCGTCGGATAGAGCGCTCCGGGGTGCAGCTCCTGTTTCAACTCTTCAAAATCGGGCAGCTGTTCCAGCGGATAGAGCGCGTTGAGCTCCGCATAAGCAGCATGCCAGAAAAATTCTCCGCATTGCGGCAGATTCCCGGAGGAGAGCAGTTTGAGACAGGGATCCTCCGCGCCGCGCGGACGGATCTCGGAGAATTTCACCGCGACCAGAGGGTTCTTCTCCATGAAAGCGTCGGCAAGCATGTTCATGAGGTAGGAGTCGGCCGGTTTCGGAGCGAACAACAGATGGGTGATCTCCAGCTTCCGGACCGCGGTCGGAGCGGCGGAAAGATAGTATTCCTGCTCCTTTTTCCAGCAGGCGAAGGTTCCGCGCCCCCGTATCGAATGAACGAAGCCATCCCGCTGCAGGTTCCGGAGCGCGGTCCGGATCGTGATGGCGGAGACCGCGAATTCCCGGCACAACGCCTCCCGCGACGGCAGCGCCTCACCGTATTTCCAATATCGGGAGCGGATTCGCCCCCGGAGAATTTCATAGATCGCCCGGTGGCGCGGAAGGAAAGGTTGCGGCTGTTTCATATGCGTTCCCCTGTTTACGGAAATATACCGCCACCACTTCGCCCTGTCAATCCGCCGGGCGGCATTCTCGGATCGTCCGGCGAAAAAAGTATAAAAAAATATACTTTACGGAAGATTTTACCGATTTTCTCCGCAGGAACTATTGTTGCTGATCCGGTTTTATACTATACTATCGGGGAAGAAAAACCGAAAAAACAAACCGCGGAGCAAAGCGATGAAGAGCCGAATCGGATGCAACACCATACTCACCAATCCAGCTGGAGACGAAGTGCTCTATACCATTGCCGACTACGAGCGGCTACTGAAAGAGTACACGATCTATTCGGAATGGATCGGCGCGCTGGAGTTCTCCCATGTGACCCGGATCACCCCGCGCGAGGCGGAAGTGATCGGGCGGCGGGCCAGAGAGTACGGGTTCGATACCTGGAGCATCCACTCCGAACACCTCAACGAGGGTGATACACTGGACTCCTATCTGGAAATTCAGAAGCATGAGGCGGAGGTGTGCGCCGCGCTCGGCTGTCAGGTCATGGTCTGCCACCTGCCGAATCTGCGCCCCTATGTGGACTTTGCCCGTGATGTGGAGGTGATCGGGCGCGTTGCGGAACTCACCCGGCGCAACGGCGTGCGGCTGGCGGTGGAGACCTGCTACTATCCGGGGCCGGCGGGGGAGACGCTTCCGGATGCGGAGCTGGTAATTCAGGTGGTCGAGAGTTTGAACCTGCCGGATGTCGGAATCAACGTGGATACCGGCCACTGTCTGCTCGGCCAGACGAACGCCTGTCCGGAAGGGGTGCGCCGGTTGCTGGAAGAGGGGGAACCGCAGACGCTGCCCGACCTGATCCGCCGGATCGGCAGACGGCTCTTCACCACCCATCTGCACGACAACTTCGGATTGCGCGACGACCATCAGGGGGCGGGGCTGGGGTACATTGACTGGCGCGGGGTGATTCCGGCGATTCTGGAGACGGGATACCGGGGGCCGCTGATGATGGAGTTGACCGGAAGGAGGTGCGCGGCCGCCCGGGATGTTCCGGAGATGCGCCGCCTTTCGCTGGAGAAGGAGCTGATATTTGCTTCGTCGTATCTGAACTACACACTGCGGCAGTATGAAAAAAGCGCCGCGCAACACCGGAGAGGGGAGAAGGAGGAATGAGCAGAATTTCACAACAGAACCGGACGAGCCGGACCATCTTCACGCTGATCGAACTCCTGATAACGATTGCGATCATCGCGATTCTGGCGGCGATGCTGCTGCCGGCCTTGAACCAGGCGCGGGGAAGAGCGACGTCCACTAAATGTATGGCCAATCAGAAACAGCTGGGGCAAGCCCTGCTCTTCTACGCAGATGAAAATAATGGATACATTCCACAAAATACAACTTTGAGTTCTGTTTCCGATACGAAAGGGATGGCAAAATATTTCTGGGATGAGTACTATATTGGAGAATATCTGGGTAACAGCCGCTCCAACATTATTCGCTGCCCCGGCCGTCTGGATGAAGAAAAATCATCTGCCGGCTATTTTACCGCCTGCAGCTACGGAATGCAAAATCGCCCGATTTCCTGGGGACTGCAGAACATAAAAACACTCTGGAAGCCAGTCAGCCGCAACCTGATGCTGATTGATTACGGGCGACAGACGCTCTGGTACCGAAATTCGAACAAAGGGTTAGACCTCACCTATTTTGACGGAACCAAGTATCCTAACTCCTACGTTCCTTGGGGACGACATCTTAATTCCGCCAACATGATTTTTTTTGACGGGCACGGAGAAAACATGAAATTCAGCGAATTCTGTTCCCTGGTCTCCTGCGGTAATTTTTTTGCAAAAAAATAATCTAGAAAAGAGAGCTTTAAATGAAGAGATTCAGCATATTATCTTTGATGGCATCGTTGTCACTGATCGCAGCGGCTTGGGAAAAAAGTTATCCTCTCGTTCAGGAGAAAGATGTTGAAATTTCCAAGTACAATTCGGCTTTTTCGACCAGCATTTCTTCTGTTCAGGATCCGGAATCGGGGCGCGATGTCCTGAGAATTACTTACGCGGTAAAGCCCGGCACACGTAAAAATGTCAATCTTAATCTGTCATTTCCTGCCTTGCAGGCCGATCAATGGCAGGCCATCTCCAAAATCAGCGTCAAACTCCGCGGAGGTCTCGGGCATTGTAATGTTCTTCTGATCGACCGGGACGGAGAAACGTTTGCTCCGAAAGGAATTCGTATGATCGGAAATTCCGCCTGGAAAAATTATGATTTTTACTTCAATAAGCTTAATTCTCCTAATTATTCCTCTTGGGGAGGAAGGAATAAGCGGAACGGCAAACTCGACGCTCCTCTAAGAATTTCTCTGCAGATCACAATATATCCTTCGTATATCGCCTCACAACTACGCGGATCGATAATTCTGAATTCAACGAAGCCCACCGACGCAGAATTGGAACAATGGATGAAGCCGGTGGACCTCTTTCTTTCCGACCTTGTTGTAAGCGGTATTTTACCCGGAAAAGAAATTGACACCTCCAGCCGGGGAACCGGCCTCCCGGTCGAAATGAATTTTGCGGAAATCGGTACATCCGTTCCATTAAAACCGGGACATCGTGAGACTCTGAAATGCTCGATGAAAAATCTGACCGGGAATCGTTTGACTCTCCAACTTCATGCCGTCTCGAATCTTGCCCTCACAGAAAAAGCGGAGACACATTCCCGGGAAGTGACTTTGAAAGGGAATGAAACTCTATCGTTCGAACTGCCGTTCCGCTTTCAGGAAAAAGGCGTTCACAATGTCCGGTTAAAGTTGACGGACGGCAACCGGCAGCTGGAGTCGAGAACTTTCGTCAACGTCTGGGAACCGGTCGGCAATCACTGGGATGACTCACCGGAAACATTCTTCGGCACACAGGCTGCACTCGATTTATTCAGTCGCGAGTTTGCAAAATACCGTGAACAGGATTATCAAAATATGCGGGATGCGGGAGTGAAGCTGCTTCGCTTCACAATTCGCTGGTCGGCAATTCAACCCCGGAAAGAAGGTCCGTTAAAATGGGCACCATACGATCAAATTGTAAAAAAATGCCGGGAATATGGTATCATCCCCTATCTGATGATCTCCAACGCGCCATCATGGAGCGCCGCAGAGAAAAACTCGGGAAAGCCGGCGCCCAAATTTGTCATGGGGTACGCCCCGGACAATATGCTCTATGCGGAATTTGTCGGGAAGGTTGCCGAGCGCTACAAGGATTACACCAATTATCTTCAAATCTGGAATGAGCCTTACGCCAATCAATATTATTGGGGAGGAAACGCGAAGACCTATGCGGACATGCTCCGGAAAGCCGGCGCCGTGGCGAAGGAGAAAAATCCCTCGGCCAAAATCTGCGCGGGAGCGGCCTGGGATGAAGTCTTTTTCTCCGCCCGCGGCAGTTACGATTTCTGGCCTTTTCACTGTCATTCCGAAGTGGGGACGCTGCACGAATTGATCAGGAAATATCGAAAGATGGCCCGGGAAGTCAATATGCCGCTTTCCCATTTCTGGTGCGATGAGACCGGGTTTGCCGTCTCACCGTTTGAAGAGGGAGCTGAACTTGTCAAAGCCGGAGAAATCGTGAAAAAAGGTGTTGTTTCCCGGGCCGCCGGTCTCGGCTCTCATGTCTGGTTCGTTTACAGAGGTAGTCCGAAGAGTCCCACCAATCCCCGGGACAATTACCCCGCGATCGATGAAAAGAACCGTTGTCGCCCGGTCGTCTTAGCTCACAATACGATGGCGACACATTTGAAACAGACGCGTCTGGAAAAAGCATATTATACACCCGGCGTGGCGGAAGGATATGTATTTCGACGTCCGGGCGAACGGGTAATTGCAATATGGCGCGCGCAATTCCCCAAGGGGCAGATCACCTCGATTCAATTTGATCAACCGGTCCAGGTGAGATTTTCCAACCTGCTGGGGACAGACCGGGTCGAAAACATTTCAACCGGAAAGCTCACTTTGTTTCTAACCAGAGAACCGCAATGGCTGATAATACCGGACAAAGTACAGGTGCAGTCGATTCAATATCAATCTATCTTGAAGATTCCGGAACAGCAGATTGTTCACTCCGGAGAAAAAACCAGGACGCTTCCGTTTACCGTTAACAACCCGCTCTTCCAACCTTTTAGCGGGAGGATGGAGTTTTCCGGAGCAGATGGCTGGTCCCCCGAAAAGGCGTCGATTCCCATTCAGATCCCGGAGGGCGGAACTTTTTCCGGCACAATAACATTTCGAGCTGCCGGGAGTGTTCCGCCTCTGGCCTATCCCGGCTTCCGTCTGGTCGAACCCGCACAAAACATCTCCATTTCCAATTTGATTAAATTCGTCAACTGTATGCGGCTGCCCCGAACAGAGACTCTGCTTGCGGATCTCAGCACGAAGCAAAGCATGCTCGAACTGCGCCGCGGCGATGTTGACTCCGATATGTTCTGGCAGGGGCCGGAAGATTTGAGCGCCAGGATTTACGGTGGCTGGGATCGTGATGCTCTGAAACTCAAAGTCGTTGTCCGGGATGACAAACACTTTCAAGCACAGGAAAAAGGCGGCCTGTTTGAAGGCGACAGTGTTCAGATTGAGGTGCGGGTTGACGGGAAACGGTATCAAATCGGTCTGGCCAGAACCAACAGCGGCACACTTACATTTCATCAATGGCGGGGAGAATCTGCGGTGCCGGTAAAATATGACGTGAAGCGGGAAGGCAATATTACAACCTACCTCGCGGCGGTTCCCTGGAAGAATCTGGGGATTGCCGCACAGACCGGACAGGAATTTCAACTGTCGATTCTGGTCAATGACAATGATGGCCGTTTCCGCAAGGTGCTCCTCGAATGGGGTGGCGGCATTCACGGAATGGTAAGCCACCCGTTAAATCCGATCGTTCTGGAGTAAAAAGGAGAAACTCTTCATGGTGAAATGTTATACCATTGCTCCGCTCAGAGCGGAACATCGCCATACCATTGTAGAACGGTTGCGACAGTATTACGAAAACAGAATATTTACAGATATTCTTTTTTCAATCTATCTGGTACCGGAAGGCAATCCGCCTGTCGACAAGGCGGAAGCATGTTCCGAAACATTCCGGCAATTCCAGCAGGACCTGAAGGGGATTCCCGTCGGCATTCTGGTCAATTCGCTGTTCGGGCATGGTGCGGATCGCCTCTGCGCTTCCAACGCGTTCCAGAAACAGATTGGAATCGATTTGCAGGCGGATGGCCGTCTGAAGGAACGCATCGATGTCTGCTGCCCATTGGACAGAGCGTTTCAGGAGTACGCCGCAGCTCAATTCCGTCAACTTGCAGCCCTGAATCCCCATATTCTCATGATAGACGATGATTTCCGACTTCTACTCCCGTTACATGGCTGTCTCTGCCCACTGCACGTACAGGCGTTTAACACACAGTATCACACCTCCATGACGGCAGAAGAACTGGCACAGCATCTCATCGGAACAAAAGCCCGCGATATTGAAATTGCCCGGCAGTTCGATGCCATCAATGCGGAAAGTCTTCATCACATGATGCGGCTCCTCCGTGAAACAGTGGATTCGGTAAATCCGAAGATTCACGGAATCATATGCTGCGGCCCCAATGACCTGTCGTATCTGGAGCAGAATGCCAGAATTTTCGCCGGGCGAGAGCAGCGTCCTGAGGTGCGGATCGGCAATGCCCGCTATCTCCAGCCGGGCAACCGGAACTTTCCGGAAGCAATGCATATGACGATGTTGCAGAAAGGGCTGCTCTCCCCGGATGTCATCACTCTTTCAGAGGCAGACACCTTTCCCCATACCCGATACAGCATGGGAGCACGCGAACTGCACGCAACCTGCACCGGCCATCTGCTGGAGGGTTGCGCTGGATTCAAGCAGTGGATTATGCGCATGGTGGAGAATGAAACCGCTTCCGAGAAAGCCTATGCGGCCATTCTGGCAAAGTACACGGGATTTTATGAGGCCCTGGCAACTCTGATTCCCGGGGTTCGTTTTTCTGGCCCGGCCAATCTGTACCCCGGCAAGATGCCTTTCCCGTGGAATCCGCCCCGCAGCCTGAGGGAAATCAGCTCCTGGAGCACCATCCTCACCGGCAGGATGGGCCTTCCCGTCCATTTCCGGAGATGCGGAGACTCTCCGGGCATGTTGACAGCCTCAGAAATTCCCTTTTATTCTGATCAGGAACTGCGCCGCCAACTGGAACGCGGAGTCATCCTCGACGGCGGAGCAGCCTGTGCCCTCTCTCAACGAGGATTCGCCTCATTGCTGGGAGTCACTGCGGCACCGTTTCCAACCGGACATCGGGTCATGGAGGAACAATTAAGTGAACATCCTCTCAACGGCGATCACGCAGAAGCATTGATGAGCCCTCCAGCCCGCCAGGTACAATTGACGCCGCTCACCGCGAAGACAGAAATACTCTCCTGGTTTGTTCAAGCCGATTATATGCGAAGTCCGGAAAAAAAGAGGAGATTTCCCGGTGCCACCTTGTTCCGCAATGGGGCAGGAGGTTGCGTCGCAGTGTTCGCCTCCAGCCCTGACGGACTGCGGGGAATGGCCTACTTCAATCAGAGCAGGAAAGAAGTTCTTACCGCAGTAATGAACACGCTGGAACCGATGGCCGCATTTTATCCCGGCGATGCGGAGATTTATCTCAAATCGGGCTGGATCGATTCCCGGACCATCTTTATTTCGCTGCTTAATCTCGGCTGCGACCCGCTGGAAGAGGTAGAATTAGAACTTGCAGGAACCGCCACCGAAGTGGAATTTCTGCAATCTGCCGGGACATTCGCCCCTGTTTCCTTCCTGCAGCGAAACAGGCGCTGTCAGGTTCATACTCCTCTAGAGACAATGCTGCCGCTCATTTTAAAAGTTACAATGCAGTAACTGCAATTTCCGCACTGGCATCGGCCGTCGATTTCCGACAGAATCGTCGCCGAAAGCCGGGTCAGCGGGTCCAGATACCGAAGCCGTTCCGGTGGAGATGGTTCTTGCGGGTGCCGCTCCAGGTGAGCTGCGAGCGCCGCCCCGCGCCGTCGTTGTCGTCGAGCGCGACGTCGAACCGCACCGGGGAGTTTGGAGCAAGGCGCAGCTCCTTCCACGGAATCGCAAGTGTCGCGACATAGCCATCGGCAGTGTCGCGTACCTGCCAGCGCAACGCCGCAGTATCCACCCTGCCCTGCCCCTTCAGAAACGCCGGGTGTCCCTCCGCCGCCGGGCAGAGGAAAAGCCGGAACACGTCGCCGGTGTACTCCCGCCGCTCCATGTCGGAAAGCGGCGCGCGATCGAAGAAGAGTTCCAGCCCATCCATCTCCCACGGCGTCGACGGCAGATGCCGCCCCCGGCGGGAATCCTTCACCTCGAAGCGGAGATGGAAATATTGCTCATCCGCCGCTGCGGAAAACTCCATCGAGGAATTCTCAGGATCATACTCCGGCGCCTTCCCGAAGGTCAGCCGGTCCGGCGTGCCGAGGTGCACTGTCGCCCCGCCCCGCAGCAGAGAAACCGCTTCCACCGGCAGCGAAACCGTCTGTGTCCTCGTGCCGTCGTACACCATCACCTTCACCGTTCCTGCCGGGAGACGGGTCCCGTCCGAAACCGCAACCGGCAGCAGAATGACCGCGGTTTTCCCCGGCTCGAGCCGCAGCGGAGAGGAGCCGGGCGATGCCACCTTCGCTCCCGGTGCGGAGACGAGCCGCACCCGGAGATTCTGCAGCTCCGAACGGTAACTGCGAAACTCCACCGCAACCGCCGGCACTCCCTCTTTGACGAAATATCCGGCCCGGGTGATCCGGTACCCCGTCTCCGACACAATCCGGCACTTTTTCAACGCCTGAACCAGTGCATCCACATCCTTTTTCCCCTTGATGTAGAGCGGGTCGCGCGGCACGCGAAGTTTCGGGTTCCATTTGACCGGATTGCCGAAGAGGTCGAAGAGTTCCACCTCATCCGCCCCCGGCAGTGCGATGTCAAATTCCAGCCCGGGCGCATAGTTCCACAGCGCGGCGATCGGCTTCCCGTCCCGCTGCCGGTAGACGTAGAGCGTAACGCCACGCGGCGTCTCCAGCCGCGTCACCGGCACCGCCCCCTCCAGGAAGCGGGCAAAGGCGTTGCCCGCGACATAGTGCTCCGACGGAATCAGGTGCCGCACCACCCGGCTCACCGCGTAACCGTATCCGGGATGGCGGTCCCGGCGGAAGTACATGCTGTCCGGCAGCAATGTCTCCTGCCGCACCCCCTCCCCCAGATCGACCAGCATCCGCCGGATGAAGTGAAACGCGCGCCCCTTGCTGGCATCGACCGGATGCGGCGGATTGTCATAGAGGTAGTAAAGTTCGGTGTTCCAGAGCGGCAACCCCTGACGGAACGAGGCGATGGTACGCCGGATCGAATCGATCGCCGTCCGCGACGGGTTCGGCGACCCCTCCTCCCGCGAGGAGTAGGGATGAAACGAGACGATGTCGGTGTACTGAAATCCGCCCGCCTTGCCGAACCGTTCCAGAAACACCCCCATCTCGCCGCCGTGGTCGCCGGTGACGTTCGGAGCGACCACCTTGATTGAAGGATCGATCTTGCGGCACTCCTCGAAGGCGATCTTCAGGAGTTTCACGTAGTCCTCCGGCGTGGTGGTGAGATTCGCTTCGTTCAAAATCTCCCAGTAGAAAATCCGCCCCTTGAAGTGGCGTACCGTGGTTGCCACATAACGCCGCCAGTCTTCGAAATCCGGCAGGACGGCCGGATGCCCGTGAATTTTGAAGGTCTCACTCAATTTGCCACGCTTCAAAGCCCATTCCGGCAGATGGCGCTTCAGCAGATTGTTGCCGAGCACCCCCAGAATGAAACAGTTCTGCTTCCTGGCATGATCCACCAGATAGTCCGCCCGCCGGAAGTCGAACTTGCCCCGTTCCGGCTCGACGCTCTTCCACTCAAACGCCCGCCAGGCGCCGTTGCCGAGCCGCAGCAGACGCACCCCGCGATTGACGGAAAGCCGGCTGTACTCCGAAAAATCAGCTCCTTTCAGATGGTACCACGCCCGACCACCGTTGATGTCGGGGTATTCGAATCCGAAACTCTCCTCGCTCCCCAACAGGAAGTCCTTCGCGGGGTCCACCGTTCCGGGCTGATATTTCCCGGTCACCGCGTAACAGCAGGGCCAGAGTGTCCCCTTCTCCCCCGACGCGGTGCGGAACTCGCCGCGGAGCGAATAGACGCCGTACTCCTTCCGCTCCACCGGCAACTTCTGCCGCACCACTTCGCCGCCGGGCGGGAGTTTCCCCTTCCAGCGCCGTTCGGCAAGTTTCGTTCCCCGATAGTCGTCAAACTCCCGCAGAATCACCTCCGCCTCGGCCTCCTTCGTCCCGTAATTGATTCCGCTCAGCGTGCAGACAAGCGGCGGCTCCCCGTCGAGCCGGCAGGGGGGCGGCGAATGGAGGGCAACCGCCACTTCGCCCTGCGGCGCGAACGGCAGCAGCGTCTTCCCGGGCGAAAGCATCATCGCATCGATCCACACCGTGGCATCAGAGCCTTCTCCCCATAACAGATCCATGAAATACCAGCGGAATCCCTTCTTCGACGTGAAAGTGATCGAATAGCGCTTCCACTCTCTGCCCAGTGTAAAAAATCTGCAGTTGCCGTTGTCCCACTCGCCGTTCCGCCGGGTCTCGTCCCGGGTGATGACCGAGAAGATCAGCGCGCGCAGTTTCACCGGTTTGCTGCTGCGGGCATAGAACGAAAAAGTGTAGGCTGTGTCGTCGCGCAATGCAATGTCCGGCGAACGAAGCCCGAGCGGCACCCGATATGGATTGTCGAACCGCAGTGACACGTTACCGTGAACCGGCTGTTCCGGATCGGCGACCGGGGGGATGTTCCGCAGCTGACGAGGATCGGTGATATCGGCAAACCGCCGCGCGTCGTAATCGGTCCCGCCGAGCTCGAAACTCGCGTCCGGCAACAGATTTCCCGCCGATACGACGCCCCCGAGCAGAAGGAGGCTCCACAACAGTTGTTTTCTCATTTTACATTCTCCATCTTCAGTGCGGCATCCTTGATCTGGAGCCAGTTGCAATCGCCCGCCGGGGTGATCTGAATGCGGAGTACGCCGCGGAAACGGGCAAGCTCCGGGGTCTTGAACTCAAAGGTGTAACGCTGCCACTCCGGGGTCACCAGCACCTTTCGGAACCGGTAGAAGTGTTTCTCGCCGGAGACCCAGCCGTCCGCCGTAAAAATAACCGGCAGTTCCCGGTCCGCCTTCAGCCAGACCGAAGCCCGGTAGTTCCGGTTTCCCTCCGCCGGGAGACAGACGCTCTCCACACCGGCGCGAACCCCCTTTTCCGGCGTCAGTTTTACCGCATACCCTCCCTCAATGTGATCCTCCGCCGGAACCAGTTCCAGAAGCGAAGCACTGTTGCGGAAGCGCCACAGAAGTTTCCACTGCAACACGAGGTCGGGAGAGGTTTCCACTTTGGCGGAAGCCTGTTCCTTCTCCGCGAGCGAGAAGAGTTTGATATTCCGGACCATGACGGAGGCCGGCGCCTTGCACTCGACATAGGCATCCATCCGGGCCGTTCCATCGGCGGGCATGTAGAAAACTCCGGTGACACGCTTCCATGCTTCGGAGAATTCGGCAACATCCCAGCCGCGACGGTATTGCTCCGGCTGCACCTCCGGTTTCACCGCCGTCTTGAGCACGGTCTGCGGTGGAACCTCACCCACCCCGCGATATTCCAGCGAATAGCCATAATACCCTTTCTTCAACGGCGTTTTCCACGTGACGCAGCTCCACTTGCCGGGCGCGGCGTGATACAGAAATTCTCCCTCTTTGACAACCACGTTAGAGCGCCCATACCGGTTCAGCTCCTGCGGCGCCAGATTCTCCGCCGCGAAGAGCGGAATTGCAATCCATCCGGCAAGGGCGGCAAGATAACATCTTTTCTTTGCCATGATTTTTTCTCCTTCGTTATGATGATCCGGCAGAAAATGTTTACCGATTCAAGTCGAACGACCACCCGGAGCCGCCGTTGAAGTCAATCCATTTGAGCGTAACCGGCCAGGGGCGGGACGCCACGGCACCGGAGGCAAACAGGAACGGAGCCTTCCGGTTGTGGACAAAAAACTTGACCAATGCCTCGGTGGCTCTCATCTGAGTATCCGATATGGGATCCGGGGCCAGAATCGCCTGTTTCCATGAAACATATTCCGGCGGCGAATTCGACATCAATACGGTCCGGGGGGCCAGCTTCGGCAGTTTTCCACCGCGGATGCTTTGATAATCAGCGGTATCCGTCCTGTACTCCCAGCTGAATCCATCCACTTTAGGGGCACTGGACCAGGTCACCTGATAGGAGGAGAGGTAGACGGTGTCCTCATTCTCCTTCGGCACATCCTGATACGAAGGACAGAACATCACTCCCTTCATCGACGGTTCCGACTCCGGAATCCCCAGATAGCGGGCAAGGTAGTCGCGAAGCAGATTCCCCTTGTTGTTGATGACCTTGGGCAGTTGATCCCGGAAGTCGGAGCAGTACATCGAGGTGGCGGTCCCCAGCTGCTTCAAATTGCTGATGCAGCTGGTCTCCTTCGCCGCCTCCCGCGCCCGGTTCAACGCGGGCAGCAGCATGGCGGCCAGAATTGCAATGATCGCAATGACGATCAGGAGTTCAATCAGCGTAAATCTGCGGCAATCCGTTGGGACCATATCCTTTCTCCTTCTCTGTTCAATCTCTCCGGTTCTGCCATTAATTATAGCAAAAATCGCGGAAGAAAGCAATGGAGGGAGGCCACTTTTCAAGAAATATTTTTGATACATTCTGAAACAAATGAAACAGCCGGAGTCTGCCACCATCCTCCGGAGGGGCTTTCTTCGAGACAGGCAGGAAGAATCAACATGTCTCCGGAGGATGAGGGGTCTCCGGAACATCTGCCGGAGTCGAAGAGATCTGCATATTCTTCAGGGACCTTTCGCGAAAACTGCTGGGCGAAAGCCCGCGGCGCTCCCGGAACAGATTCGAGAAATGAAACGGCGAAGAACAGCCGAGGCGATAGGCGATCTCCTTGATGGAGAGCTCCGTGTTTTTCAGCAGATATTCCGCGGCAAGCATCTTGCGGCGCAGATAGTATTCCCGGCATGACACCCCCTGAAAGCGGCGCATCAACCGGTCCATCGTCGAATGGGAGACTCCGGTCCGACGGACAAGTTCCGCAACCGAAAACGGCCGGTCCAGCAGATTTTCGATCTCCTCCCGAATCCGGTAGAACAGCGGCGGAAGCGCCGGCATCGGCTGACCCGCATGGGCGAAATAACTCATGAGATAGTGGGTCTGCCCGATCAATTCCGGTTCATCGCCGGGGTGATTGGTCCGGAGGAGTTTCCCCATCCGGCGCAGGCGGCGGCAGATCTCCTCCGGGTCCGGGAGGCGGAACTGCCGGACCGTATCCAGCCGGAGTCCTGCCGCGTACGCCTTGACCAGAGAGCCGCGAATTTCCAGCACCTGCTTCACATACGGACCGGTGGTGAAGGACTCCTGCATGTAGAGCGAATCCATCGGAATCACCATCGCCTCCCCCGCGTGCAGAATGTAATCCTTCCCCTCCACAACGTAGTGGATCTGCCCCGACAGCATGACGGAAAACAGCAGATAGGAGACACGGTGCATCTCCATCCGGTAGGGAGAGACCCGCTCCACCTCCTCCTCGCAGAATGGGTAGACCGGCGGCTCCTCCTCCTGCTGAAAATTCCAGTAGTTACACTCAAAGGAAAGTACACCGTGAATGTCCGTCCGCCCCATTTTCACCTCCTTGGAATCTGCGGGAATTCAACATACACCGGCATGGCACTTTCCGCAACCGGAAGAGGGGAAATTTCTGC
>ENA-UONW01001458-UONW01001458.1-human-gut-metagenome-genome-assembly--contig:-CS52-NODE-1458-length-27996-cov-9.146809_pt1 | contig 27996 bp, 33 predicted proteins | sample MGYA00242463_ERZ724010 | MGnify/ENA metagenome assembly ERZ724010 | reverse complement strand
TCCCGATTTATCGAACTGTTTGGTGATCCGATACGTAATGAAAAAGGATGGCCGATAGTAACATTAGGTGAAGTGGCAGAAATTCGCATTGGCCCGTTTGGTTCGTTGCTTCACAGAGAAGATTATATCGTTGGTGGTCACGCATTGGTCAATCCATCACACATAATTGATGGTAACATCTGTACTGATGACAATCTTACGGTTTCCGATGAAAAATATGAGGAACTGTCGGCGTATCGTCTTTCAATTGGCGATCTTGTCTTGGGTAGACGCGGCGAAATGGGACGTTGCGCTGTCGTATATGAGGATGGATTGCTGTGTGGCACAGGAAGTATAATCATCAGACCAAAAGAAAAAATGAAACCATACTTCTTGCAAAATATAATTTCAAGTCCTGGTTATAAAAGAATCATCGAGGATAAAGCAGTTGGTGTGACAATGATGAATCTAAATGTGCCGATTGTTTCGTCTTTGACCATTCCGCTACTACCAATTGATATGCAGGAGCAGTTTATTGCCTTCATGCATCAGACCGACAAATCAAAATTTTTCGCTTGCCAAACACTATCGTTTTTATTAAAATTAGCAAATAATCTACAGTCATGGAGGGAGAAACAGTATGACTATTGATTTATTAATGCAAAATCTCATAACAACAGCAGAAATTAAGGATGCCGCGGAAAGGGTGAAAGCCTACCGAGGTGTTTTAACTGATGCCATTGACTATATCTACGAAAGCACAAACACGCACAAGCCCGAAAAGGCATCCCTTCTCGAGCTTGTAGATAGTGATGTGCTGGCTAACTATGTCCAGGATAGTGATGTAATTAACTCCCTCCACTATGTCCGTATCCTTGGTATGAATGCCGAGCATGATCAGAAGATCAAGAAAACTGCCGACAAGCTTGCATACGATAACCTTGCATATTTTATCGGACTGATCGAAGCTCAGGAAAAAGGCACTCGTGCGCAATATCAAAAACCACCTTATATGAGCGAGGCAAACACAAGAAAGCTCTATATCGACCTTTACCTCAAAGAAGCTGGATGGGATGTTCTCGACGCAGAGAACGTTGCTATTGCCGGAAAAGCTGGAATTGAGATCAAAGTCGAAGGTATGCCGAACGCCCAAGGCATTGGATTCTGCGACTACGTTCTGTACGGTCGGGATGGTAAACCCCTTGCTATCGTAGAGGCCAAGAAAACAAGCGTATCTCCCGAAAAAGGCCGCCATCAGGTGGATCTGTACGGCGAATGCATGAAGGCAATCTATGGCTACAAGCCGATCCTTTACTATACCAACGGCTATGTGACCAAGGTTATCGACGGTATCTATCCCGATAGAACCGTGATGGCATTCCACACCATTGACGAGCTTGAACTGATGATGCAACGCAGAAACCGTGGAAACATCACAGATCTCAAGATCAGCGACCGCATCACTAACCGTCCGTATCAGAAAATGGCTATCACAAACCTGTGCGAATGGCTCAATCAGAAGCACCGCAGAGGGCTACTCGTTATGGCTACGGGTACCGGAAAAACCCGTGTTGCCATTTCTCTCGTTGACGTTCTTTCAAGAAACAATTGGGTGAAGAACGTCCTCTTCCTTGCAGACAGAACCTCGCTCGTAAATCAGGCGAAGAAGAACTTTGCAAAACTGCTCCCCAACATGAGCATCTGCGAGCTGTCAGGCAATGAAGAAAAGGACTACAATGCCCGTCTCATGTTCTGTACATATCAGACGATGATCAACTATATCGATGCAGAGGATAAGCGCTTCACATCCGGTCGCTTCGATCTGATCATCATTGATGAGGCACACCGTTCCATCTTCAACAAGTACGGCTCTATTTTCGCCTATTTTGATAGTCTGCTCGTAGGACTTACTGCGACGCCTAAGAGCGAGGTGGATGCCAACACATATCGCATTTTCGGATGTGAATCCGGTATCCCGAACTTTGACTACTCCTTGGAAGAAGCCGTCAAAGATAAATACCTTGTAAACTACAAATCGTTCAGCAGAACCACGAAACTGCTGAAGCGAGGAATCAAATATAATGAGCTGACCGAGGACGAGAAACGGCAGCTCGACGAATACTTCGTTGACGAGCCGCCTACGCCGGACTTTACTGTCTCGGAAAAGGAACTCTTCAAGAAGATATTCAACAAGAACACCTGCTGTGAAATTCTCGAAGAACTGATGCAATACGGCATCAAGACCAACGGCGGTGAACTGCTCGGCAAGTCTATCATCTTTGCCTATAATCACCATCACGCACAGATGATCATTGATTGCTTCCACGAATTATACCCGGAGCATCCGGCGAACTACTGTCAGTTGATCGATAACTACGTGAAATATGCGGATGATCTCATTTTGAAATTTGAGAATGACGATGAATTCCGCATCGCAGTATCCGTGGATATGCTCGATACCGGCATCGACGTTCCTGCTGTCGTGAACCTTGTGTTCTTCAAGCCCGTAAAGAGCAAGATCAAGTTTGTGCAAATGATCGGTCGAGGAACCCGTCTGTGCGAAAACCTCTTCGGAGAGGGCAAAGACAAGACACACTTTATCATCTTCGACTACTGTGGCAACTTTGAATACTTCGATGCCCATCCCGACGGTACTGACGGTATGGGAGGAAGATCGCTGTCTCAAAGACTGTTCGAGGTTCGCCTCGACATCCTCCACGAACTGCAGCGCATAGAGTATCAGGAACAGGAATTCGCACGAAGCTACTATAACAAGACGAAGGATCTGCTCCACGCAGCCGTGTATAAGATCAAAGGACACAGCGCAAGAATGCAGGTTCGCGCCGAGATGCAGTATGTCGATAAGTATAGCGACTACGCAACGTGGGAATCCGTATCACCTCTTATGGTGAAAGAAATAAAGGTTCACATCACGCCCTTGCTCGATAGCGGTTTGGAAGGATTCGATCTCTCCATTGCCTTCGACATCCGAATGCTTGACATCGAACTGTCTATGCTGATCCAGGGCAACACCGGAATGGCAACCCGTGATGTTAAGACCGTGCGTCAAGTTGCTCAATACCTGCTGACTGAGAAAGCATCCATTCCGCAGGTCTTCGCCAAGGCAGAGCAGCTCAAGACACTCGTGAACGAGCAATTCTGGGATGCTCCGTCTCTTGAAAAATTGGAACAGCTTCGTGTTGATGTGCGCGACCTCATGCAGTTCCTCGACAAGTCTCCGAAAAAACAGATCGATGTCAATATCGACGATACCGTCGAGCCTTCGGGATACGACGGCGGTGATACTATTATCGATATCAGAACCTATCGTGAGAAAGTCTTGGACTACCTCATTGAGCATTCTGACAACGAGGTGATTCATAAGATCCAACGGCTCGAGCCGATCACCAACGAGGATCTGAAAGCCCTTGAAAAGATCTTGTGGGAAGAACTCGGAACGAAAGAGGAATACGAGCAGACAACGGATATCGATAACCTTGCTGTGTTTGTTCGAAGCCTCATCGGACTGAGCCAGGAGGCCGTTAATGAGAAATTCGGCGAATATCTCAACGGTAATATTCTTAATGCACAGCAACAGGAGTTTATCAGAGCTATCATCAATTATGTAAGAGAGAATGGCGATATCAGCCGCGAGGATCTCATTGAGAAATCGCCCTTCGACAATTATGATATCCTTACACTCTTCGGCGATAATATCACAAGCGTACTGACCATCGTCGGTATTCTCCACGACAGTGTAAATGTAGCAGCATAATAGATTAGAGTCGACTGAATGTTATATACCTATGAATTAACGCATGTCGAACGCATCTTAGAAAGCGTCGCATTCGTGCGGCGCTTTCTGCAACAAAGGGAGAGTTAGTTTGAACGACAAGGAATTTCTTGATGCAATGGAACACATTGTGTCAGTACTTATAGAGAGGGGCTACGATCCGTATGCACAGCTCACCGGCTATGTAACGGAAAATGAGCCGACATACATAACGAGCCATAAAGGAGCGCGACAGTTGATTGTAACGCTTGATATGGATCGAGTGAAACGCTTCGTAAAGGAGATGGAGCAATGAAGAATATGGCAATGAACATACAACAGTTCTGGTCTGACGTTCTCGCACAGAGAGCAGACGAGATAAGAGAATATTTCCACGCCGATGCCTACGTGAATTGGCATTGCTCCAATGAGCATTTCACGGTCGAGGAATTTATAAGAGCCAACTGCGAGTATCCCGGCGATTGGGATGGCGAGGTTGAAAAGATTGTCACGACAGACGATATGATTATCACCGCAACACGGGTATATCCGAAGGATCGCTCCGCTTCTTTTCACGTTACGTCCTTCATCAAGCTGAAAGACGATAAGATCGTCGCTATGGATGAATATTGGGCAGACGATGGCGAAGCTCCAAAATGGCGGCAAGATATGAAGATTGGGAGAAAGATACGATGAATGGATAGTTGTGGACATTCCACACACTATGATTTCTCGGAAGAGTTCCGCGATGAAATCAAGGGAATGTTGGAGGAACTTCTTAGTTGAAAGAATTGTGGAGGTGATAGATTGAACCCATCAACGTACATACCGATAATTGTTTTATTTATAATTTTATATATTATGTTCCGTAACCGGCGGGCAGTTGTCGCAAGACAAATTATTAAGAAAAGAAAAATGGAGGGCAATACCGAAATGAAAGAGCTTGCAAAGAGATTTATTGATAAAGAATGCGTGATCTCCTCCTTTGATGGAAATCACCAGTACGAAGGCATCATCAAAGAAGTTACTGACGGAGCTATCCTGGTCGAAAAGGATGGCAAGACCGAAGCGCTTAATCTTGATTTTGTAATCCGCATTAGAGAATATCCGAGAAACAAAAAGGGCAAGAAGAAGTCTGTTGTTTTGGACTAAACCAGGAGAATGCACTATGAAAACAAAATGGAAAGATACACCGATGTTACATAAGGTTATTACCGTGTTTTCGGTTATCGTCAGCCTTGCAGTTGTAACGCTGGCAGTATTACAAATATTTGATATATGGACACAGGCAATCAATCTGTGCATTCCTCTGATGGGTGTAAATATGCTTTGTCAGACCTATATGCAATGGAACACAAGCCGCAAGACTGCATATTTCAGTCTCGGCTGCGCAGTGTTCGTTTTTGCCTGCGCAATAGCAGTTTTCTTTATCAAGTAATGGGAGGTGTACTATGGCAAAATTAGAACACACACTGAATGGCAGTTTTAATCAGTGGCTAAGCAGAATTGAAGATGGAATACTCAACGGCAGTATGTCTGCATCCTTGGAGGAATCCAGTGACTTTCGTAGCGGTGATGCTCGCTGCAGCGTTCGAGTTTTTGAAAGATATAGTTATGCCGGAGGCAACCGTGTGAGTCTGAGCGTTACGCTCTTTCAAAACGGTGACGGCCCGATCAGCCTTTCGGCTATCACAGCCGGAGGAAGTCAAGCTCTCTTCTTTAAGATAAATACTTGGGGCGAAGAAGCGTTTCTCGATAAGCTGAGAGAATTGTTGTGATGAGGTAACGTATTATGGCAAAGCACGAATTCGGAATTATGGAATCTGCTCCGGTTAGCGGAAAGCGGTATGATGAATATGAACCCAAGAAATACAACTGCATATCTGTTAGCGATGATTACATTGAGGGGATCGAGCAGCTACTGATATTCGATAGCTTCTGCCATACCATTGACATCCCAATGAAGGGACTTAATTATATTGGTATTACGCTGATTCCACCGGAATCCTTGGAAGAATTTCTAACGGTTATCGGAGATGTCTCAGAGTATGCAGAACTAAGGAAACTGTTGATTGATGCAAAGAATAGAAACAAATATGTGATCCACTACGGATTATGAGATGGGAGGTAATCTCGGTGAAAAGCATTAAACCCGGACGTGGCCCGTCAATGATGGGCGGTTTCGTCGGTATCTTTATGATTGGATTTGGTATCCTGTGGACAGTGATCGCAGCCCAAGCAAGCGGAATCTTTGCTCTGTTTGGTGTTCTCTGGACGTGCGTTGCTATAGGTATGACCGTGTATAACTTCAAGAACGCCACCGGAAAGAACAGATACTCCGCTTACGATATTACCGAAGGCAATGAAGAACCCGATCCGCTGAACGAGCGCTTCGGTAACCCGCAAGCCACCACAGAGAAAAAGAACGATGTAGATAACAAGTTCTGCCCGTATTGTGGAACACCCGTTGCAGGTGATTTTGAGTTCTGCAATAACTGTGGCAAGAAACTGCCGTGAGCAAAGGAGGCGCCTAAATGGAAGAAAACAAAAAGCAGTTTAATTGGAAAACATTCATAATCGTCCTTATGGCGGTTTTGCTGGCGTTCGCCCTCTATAAAATCGCCACACTTTCCGACGAGATAGATCATCTCAAATCAAGGAACTCTAACCTCACGGGAGATATTCAAATCCTGCGTGAAGAAATCAACTCGATTTACGATAATGTCGATAAGCAATTGAAAAAGCAAGCGAGCCTTATTTCAGGCGTTGATTTTTCCATAGGCAATCCAAGCGAAGATATGAAAACCGTCGAGCTTTCATTGACGGTTGTTCCAAAATTGATTTCCGATGATATGCAGATTTCGGTAACCGTAGATGGAGTTACTGCACCATTAGAAAGAAATGGTAACGAGTTCAAGGGGACGATTGATGTGGGACTTTTTGTAGACTACAATCAATGGCCGTTGCTCTCCATTAAGACAGCAGACGGAACTAAGACCGAGTATTTAGAGGATGTAGATGTTTCTTATATGTTCTCTCGTCATCTGCCGTCTTTGTATGCGGATATGTCCGGTGGTAGTGGAAAATTCTCCGATGGAACGTTGAGCGTAGATTTAGGTTTTACCGTTGAAACTAAGCCAGCATCCCCAAATGCTCCTATTACATTCACTTCATTTACACTCATTGAGGAAGTGAATGGCAAGGAAATTAGTAGACAAGACATTACCGAAGAAGTACGCAAATCCGGTGAAAGCTACAACACTCGGTATGTCAAAAACTTTAAGGTTACTTATGGCGACAAGTTAAAGGTATATGTGATCGCCGAGGACTCTCTCGGCTACATTCATAAGACGCTGGCTCATTACTGGCTTGAACGTGAGGATGGATCTCAGGCAGAAACCGTGTTTGGCGGTGAAATGATTTACGACAAGGATGGAAACTTGTTGTATGGCGATAAGGAACTTTGGGGGTGAGGCAAATGAAAAAGCAAAATATTTATAAGCTTTTATATGCGATATCTGCTCTCTTGGTATTGGGCTTTGCAGTGCATACCATTGTAGATGCCGTCAGATATGACAGTATGCTGACCTCCTTTCCGTTCTACGCTTTTATAATCGCTCATGCGGTTGAGTACCTTGTACCGGCACTTATTATCTGTGTTGCCGGATTGATCTGCAAGAAGAAATTTGCATAGAAAGAGGATTAACAGAAATGATATTAGAACTGAGAAACATAGAAAAATCCTTTGGTGAGAAGAAAGTCCTTACCGGAGTTTCATTCAAAGTTGAGGGAGGCAAAGCCTTCGGACTGCTTGGCAGAAACGGCGCTGGCAAAACTACATCTATCCGTATTTTAATGGATGTGTTTCCTGCAAACAGCGGTGAAGTGCTGATTGACGGTCAGCCCATCGATTACAACAAAATCGGCATTGGCTATCTTCCTGAAGAAAGAGGATTGTATCCGAAGAAGATCATCATTGATCAGCTCACCTATTTTGCAGAGCTGAAGGGCATGAGTCGCAAGGCAGCTGTGCAATCAATCGATTATTGGCTCGAAAGACTTGGTATGACCGAGTATCGCAACAAAAAGCTTGAAACTCTTTCAAAAGGTAATCAGCAGAAAATTCAGCTTATTACTGCTCTCGCTCACGACCCCGATATTGTTATTCTTGACGAGCCGTTCTCCGGTCTGGACCCTGTAAACGCAATGCTCTTAAAGGACGTGGTTAAGGAACAGATTGCGAAGGGTAAAATTGTTCTGTTCTCCAGTCATCAGATGAGCTACATAGAAGAATTCTGTGACAGCATTGCCATTCTTAACAACGGTGTTGTCGCTCTGCACGGTGATTTACACGACATTAAGCGTGACTATCCCCGTAACCGCTTGGTAGTCCGTACAGAAACCCCCGATTCCATCATTGCTGATTTTGGTTCTTCCTGTACGGTTATGGAAAACGGCAGCTTGATGCTTCGCCTCGCAAGTCCTTCCGAAAAGAAAGCTACTATGACTCGCCTTGTAGATAATTACGATATTGACGAGGTAAAGGTCTTTGAACCTTCCCTCAATGATATTTTCGTAGAATACGCAGGCGATGCCGCAAAGGAGGACTAAGCGATGAAACAGTTTGGAAAAATACTCAAATTTGAACTCAAGAATTATGCCAAGAATAAAGCATTTGTCGGTGTTACGATCTTTTTGATGGTGGTAATCGCTATTGTTATGTTCTTTCCTCGGATTACCGCCTTGTTCGAATCAGACGATCCTTCCGATACCACCGCAGACCTTTCCGTTATGCTCGTAAAGGCGGATGATCCTACGCAGGCAGATATGGTAAGAGAAACGTTTGCTGCTTCCTTTACCGACTACGACGTACAGATTACTGACGCAGAAATCAGCGTGATCAAGGATAAGATCACCTCCGGTGATGTAGAGTGCGCTTTTGTAATGACCGGAGCAACCTCATTTACCTATTACGTTGATAATCTTTCGATGTATGATATGAACCCCGATATTGCCACCGGTGTTCTGCAGCAGATCTATCAAATGAATGCGATGATTAACGGCGGTATGTCAGCGGAGGATGCTGCCGGTGTTATGAGCATTCAGATCAATGGGGAAGTGGAAAGCCTCGGCAAGGATCAGATGCAGAACTTCTTCTACACCTACATTATGATCTTTGCGCTGTATATGGTCATTCTGCTTTACGGTCAGATGGTGGCAATGAGTGTTGCAACCGAGAAAAGTTCCCGTGCTATGGAGCTGCTTATTACCAGTGCCAAGCCCATCAATATGATGTTTGGTAAGGTTTTAGCGGCTTGTATGGCAGGTCTTGTTCAGCTTGTTGCCATCTTTGGCTCGGCACTTGTGTTCTATAACGTGAACAAGTCCTATTGGGGCGATAACGGAATCATTGACTCGATCTTTAATATTCCGCCCGATCTGTTTGTATATATGCTCGTTTTCTTCCTGCTCGGCTTCCTCATTTATGCGTTCCTCTACGGTGCGATTTCCTCCACGGTTTCCAAGCTGGAGGATATCAACACAGCCGTTCAGCCGGTAACCTTCCTGTTCGTTATTGGTTTTATGGTGGTTATGTTCTCAATGAGCAGCGGAAGTGTGGATAACCTACTGATGCAGATTTGCTCGTACATTCCCTTCACATCACCGATGGCTATGTTTACAAGAATTGCTATGAGCACTGTTCCTTGGTATGAGATTGCGATCTCCATCGGCATTTTGGTTGCGTCTACCCTTGGAATTGGTATACTGTCTGCTAAGGTCTACCGAGTCGGTGTTCTTATGTACGGAACATCTCCCAAGATCGGCAATATTATTAAGGCTGTTTGGAAGGCATGATATGAGCGTAACGATACTTGAAACGGAACGGCTCATCCTCCGTCCGTGGACAGAAGATGATGCTGAAGAACTATATAAGTATGCAAGTGATCCCGATGTTGGACCGGCTGCTGGTTGGCCTCCGCATACGAGCGTGGAGAACAGCCGGGATATTATTAGTACCATTTTATCTGCATCCGAAACATATGCTGTTTGCTTAAAAGATAGCGGAAAACCTATTGGTAGCATTGGGCTGCATCGTAATGATCTTGCAACTGATGAGGACGAATACGAGCTGGGATATTGGATCGGCAAGCCCTTTTGGGGGCAGGGTTTCATCCCGGAGGCTTCTCGTGAGATTCTTCGTTATTCCTTTGAAACACTGAAAATGAACCGCATTTGGTGTGGGTATTATGACGGAAACGAGAAATCACGTAGAGTGCAGGAAAAACTTGGCTTTATATATCAGCGTATGACCGAAGGTATTGAAGTAAAGCAATTGAATGAGATCCGCACAGGTCACAGTAACCTTATGACTAAGGGACGCTGGCAAACAGTAGAACTGTTCAGAAGACAAAAGACTCTTTTGGACACATTCCTTGAGAAGAACGCAATTTCTAAGGCACAATACGATAAGAGCCTCGGAGATCTTCGAGATAAGATGGGGATGCACGGGGTAGACTAATATATTGAACGGAGGTGTAGAACGATGGAAAAGAAGAAAATATATGCGGCCATTGACTTGAAGTCGTTCTACGCGAGCGTGGAGTGTGTGGCACGTGGATTGGATCCCTTGACGACAAATCTGCTTGTTGCAGACGTTTCCAAGACGGAGAAGACTATCTGTCTTGCTGTAACGCCCAGCTTGAAGGCACACGGAATTTCCGGTCGTGCGAGGCTGTTTGAGGCAGTACAGCAGGTTAAGATTGCAAATGCACAGAGGAAAGCAAAACTGCGCGGTAAGGACTTCACCGGTTCGTCCTACGACGATACCGAGCTGAAGAAGAATCCGTACCTTGCTATTGACTATATCGCTGCGCCGCCGCGTATGGCGTTGTACCGTGAGTGCAGCGCCAAGATCGTTGCCACATACCTCAAGTATGTTTCTATGGATGATATCTATCCGTACAGTATTGACGAGGTGTTTATCGACATCACGCATTATTTGGACACTTACAAAATGAACGCCCATGATTTTGTGACGATGCTGATCAGGGACGTTCTCAACACATACGGAGTGACAGCGACAGCCGGCATTGCTGAGAATATGTATCTCTGCAAAGTGGCATTGGATATTACAGCAAAGCACATTCCGCCCGATAAGGACGGTGTGCGTATTGCACAGCTTGATATGATGACTTACCGTAGAACCCTTTGGACACATCGGGATCTGACGGATTTCTGGATGGTTGGAAGTGCAACAGCGAAAAGGTTGAATAAGCTCGGATTGTTTACAATGGGTGACGTCGCTCGTTGCTCCCTAATTGATGAGGAACGCCTGTACAAGGAATTCGGAAAAAATGCAGTTTACCTTATTGACCAGGCGTGGGGTAGAGAACTGGTGGACATACCCACGATCAAAGCGTATAAGCCGGAGTCTACCAGTACAAGCTCCGGTCAGGTTTTGACACGTCCGTACACCTTTGATGAAACACGCATCATCATTATGGAGATGGTGGATAAGCTCGTCCTTGAGCTCGTAGAAAAGGGGTTGACAACCGATCAGATTGTCTTGATGGTCGGGTATGATATTGAGAATCTGACAGATCCGAAGCGCAGAGCTGCCTACACAGGGGAAGTTACAACAGATCATTACGGCAGACAGGTTCCGAAGCACGCCAGAGGAACTGCCAATATGGGCAAACATACATCTTCGACGAAGCTTATAACGGAAAAGACCTTGGAACTGTTTGAACGTATTGTCAACAAGAAGCTTCTGACAAGACGTCTGACGATTACCGCAAACCATTTGCTCACCGAAGAGGAAGCAAAAGCCAATGCCGGAGCAGAGCAGCTGACACTATTCGATATGGTAGAAGACATTGAGAAAAAGGATGCCGACGAAGAAAAAGAAAAGCGTATGCAGAAGGCAATTTTGGATATAAAGAATCGCTTTGGTCCCAATGCAGTTATGAAAGGTACAAGCTATCAGGATGCTGCAACAGGCATTGAGCGCAACGAGTCCATCGGCGGTCATAAAGCATAGAGGCCGATAAATAAGAATTTGACGGAGAGATAGTATGGCTATTATTAAAAACGAAATACCGATTTTGGAGTTTGATACAGAGCAGACAGCAGTTCTTAATCCCACTCATGAAAATCTTGGTTTGAACTTACCCAAGAAATGTGTGTTCGCATTTCTTGGTGCTTACATAGATGAATATGCCAGTAAAAGTGATACCAAACAGGTATCCACTTTTGAGAGTGCAACGAAGCATTATCCCATTTACATCACCAAATACAAGGGTGAGGACATTGTGCTTTGTCAAGCACCCGTGGGTGCGGCAGCAGCCACACAGATACTTGATTGGCTGATTGGTTATGGTGTAAGAGAGGTAATCTCGGCAGGTAGTTGCGGTGCTCTGGAAAAGTTCCCCGAAAGTACATTCCTCGTACCAAACAAGGCTCTGCGTGATGAGGGAACATCTTATCACTATGCGCCCCCTTCTCGATTTGTGGAAATCAGCGAGAAGGCAAGAAAAGCAATTGAAGAAACCATTCTTGAGCATAGTATGAAATATCAGGAGGTTATAACCTGGTCAACGGATGGATTTTTCCGTGAAACCAAAGAAAAGGTGGCTTATCGCAAAAGTGAAGGCTGTGCAGTTGTAGAAATGGAATGTTCTGCTCTGGCGGCCTGTGCTGATTTCAGAGGGGCAACCTGGGGTATGATACTTTATACCGCAGACAGTCTTGCAGATGTTGACAAATACGACGAAAGAAACTGGGGCGGTAATGCATACGAATATGCACTTACGCTCTGCCTTGATGCGGTTATCAAATTATAAGAACAGTTAGAATCAATCTTTTTTTTGTGATATAATTTTATTGAGGTGAATGAAATGAGGACTGAAAAAGAAATATACGATTTAGTTTTGAATTTTGCTTTTCAAGATGAGAGAATTAGAATTGTAACTCTTGAGGGGTCTCGCACTAATGTTAATATACCAAAAGACAATCTTCAAGATTATGATATTACTTTTTTTGTTATAGATATGGGAGAATTTTTGAAAAGCGATGACTGGCTTAGTGTTTTTGGTAACAGAATTATGATGCAAAAACCTGAAGATATGGAATTATTTCCTCCAGAAGAAAAAGGATTTTCTTATATAATGCTTTTTGATGATGGTGTAAAGATTGATTTAACTTTGTTACCTGTTTCAATGCTTGAGGAGTATCTTACTCGCGATAAACTTGTAAAAATCATGTTAGATAAAGATAATATGATTAAAACAGAAATAGTTCCCACAGATGAAGATTATTACATTAAGTGTCCAACAGAAAGAAAGTTTGATGACTGTTGTAACGAATTTTGGAATGTTGCAACATATGTATCCAAGGGCTTACTTCGTGGTGAAATACTATTTGCAATAGACCATATGAATGAAGTATTACGTCATGAGCTTCTTAGGATGATTAGTTGGTATGTCGGTACTGAAAAAGGATTTAATTTCAGTTTGGGTAAAAACTATAAATTTTTAGATAAGCATATTTCAAAAGAATTGTGGGATAACTTACTAAATACATATTCAATGAGTTCGTATGAAGAAATGTGGAAATCGTTTGATTTGTGTCTATGTTTGTTCAAAAAAATATCTAAAAAAGTGGCAGATTCACTTGGTTATAATTATCCTGATTATGATGAAAACGTTACAAAATATTTGGAAACACAAAAGAGAATTTCAAATAAATATCTTTATGGTAATAGGTATTGACAAATTCCAATTTGTAGAGGAGAAGGCATATGAAATACAAAGGAACACTTATTGTTGTTAAAGATTGTAACCGTGCGTTAAAGTTCTATAGTGATATGTTTGGATTTCAACTTCTTCAAGATAACGATGGGAATATGGAATTGACGAATAATATATATTTACAGGAATTGGGATACTGGGAACAATTCACAAAAAGAAGTGTAATTCCAAACAGTAATCAATCTGAGTTGTATTTTGAAGAGCCCAACATAGAACAATTTGTAGAGCGTCTTGAAACACTTTACCCTGAAATCGAATATGTCAATCACCTAATGACACACAGCTGGGGACAAAAGGTGGTCAGATTCTACGATTTGGATGGTAACTTAATTGAAGTAGGAACACCGGTGTAATCAACATATTCCAATAATTTGAACAGAAGGAGGTGCAGCATGGCTGAGAAATTTCCATATGAAGATATTGTCAATCTTCCGCCGCACATTTCAAAGAAGCATCCACAGCCGTCTATGATGGACCGTGCTGCACGTTTTGCTCCGTTTGCGGCTATAACCGGTTATGAGGAAATGGTTCTGGAGGAAGCTCGTGTTACCGATGAGCGTGTGGATCTTGATGAAGGTGCATTGTCGCTTCTCAATGAGAAACTGAACATGATCCAGGAGTTTCTTGATGAAGAGCCGGAGGTTACCATCACATATTTCGAGCCGGACAAAAAGAAATCCGGTGGTGCTTATGTCAACATCACAGGTATTGTGAAACGAATTGACGAATACGAACATTTTGTAATTATGACCGATGGCAAGAAGATTCGTATTGAAGATATATACGCCATTGGGAGTGATCTTTTCTACTCCCTTGGTCTTGAGGAGTGAGATTATGACAAAGATACTCTTGGTTGAGGACGATAAAGCTATTATTGCTAACCTAACAGAATTCTTGAATAACGAAGGATATATTGTGAAAAGCGTGTCCGGTCAGACGGCTGCTATGAATCTGCTTACAGAAGAAAAGGCAGATCTCGTTCTGCTTGACATATCCTTGGCAGAAGGTAATGGCTTTGCAACCTGTAAGGCAATTAAAGCCGAATATGATATCCCCGTTATCTTCCTTACCGCATCCGGCGACGAGTACAGCACCGTTACAGGCTTTGACCTTGGCGCTGACGATTATATTCCGAAGCCCTTCCGTCCAAGAGAGCTTGCCTCTCGCATTAAGAACGTCCTTAGACTGACTGGTAATACCGGCAAGACGGTAAAGCTGGGTGATGTTGTCGTAGACACCGAAAAAGGTGTTGCGATGAAGAACAACAGGGATCTGTTCCTCTCTGCGCTGGAGTACCGTCTGCTTCTGGTTTTTATCAATAACCGTGGCATTGTGCTTACCCGCAATCAGCTCCTTGATGCAATATGGGATGTTGCCGGAGAGTATGTGAATGACAATACGCTGACGGTATATATCAAACGGCTGCGTGAAAAGATTGAAGAAGATCCTGCTAACCCGAAGATTATACTTACGGTGCGTGGTTTAGGATACAAGGTGGAACTATGATAAAGCTACTGAAAAACAAAGAAGTGAGAAAGACATTAATTTTACAAATAATCGTCGCCATCGCCGGTTGTATTGCGTGTTTTTCCGTGAGCAACCGTGCGGGCATTATAGGGATTATTCTGGCATCCTTTCTCATTCTGATTCAATATGTCAGCACATACGAGAGATACCGTAAAATTGCTGAGTTGGCATCGGATATCAATTTAATTCTACACGGCGATACTGCTATCACTATGGGAGATTACTCCGAGGGTGAATTGGGCATCCTCCACAGCGAGATCTATAAAATGACCATCCGCCTGCGTGAGCAACAGCAAAAACTACTGAATGATAAGGTGTACCTTGCCGATTCGATTGCAGATATCTCCCATCAGATCCGTACACCGCTGACATCCATTAATTTGTTGGTGGAGTTCCTTTCAGAACCGAATCTCACCGATGATCGCAGACAGGAACTCACTCATGAGCTGTATGGATTGCTGTCCCGTATCGAGTGGCTCATTACAACCCTACTGAAGATTTCAAAATTGGATGCAGGTACGGTACAGTTCAAGCAAGAAAAGGTCAGTATGGCAACACTTATCAATAAGTCCTGTGCGCCTTTGCTCGTTCCTATTGAACTGCGAGGTCAGGAACTTGCCATCAATGCCGAGGGTGATTTTATTGGCGACGTATCCTGGACTTGTGAAGCAATCGGCAATATCGTGAAAAACTGCATGGAGCATACACCGGAAGGCGGCAAAATCGGGATTGAAACGATTGACAACGCCCTCTACACAGAAATTTTGATTAAAGACAACGGAACAGGTATTGCCAAAGAAGATATGCCTCATATCTTTGAGCGTTTCTATAAAGGCAAGGATTCCGATGATAAGAGCTTCGGCGTTGGCCTTGCTCTCGCAAGAATGATAATTACAAGTCAAAAAGGCACTGTGAAGGCCGAGAATCGGAAGCCCTCGGGTGCGATGTTCTCCATCCGCTTTTATAAGGGAACCGTCTGATCGGCGGCTCCCTTTTTTCGTAAAGTGACAGATCAGTCACTTTAGAGTCACTCCCGTGTCATCTTGACAAAGTAGAATATGGGTGTAAAAAGCGAAAGGAGCATTCCACTATGGAAATATTAAGAGTTGAAAATCTCACAAAAGTATATGGTAAAGGCGAGAATGAGGTACGCGCGCTGGATGGCGTATCCTTCTCTGTCAATAAAGGCGAGTTTATCGCAATCATCGGCCCCTCCGGATCGGGCAAATCCACACTGCTTCATATCCTGGGCGGTGTTGATCGTCCCACAAGCGGTAAAGTGTTTATGGATGGTAAGGACGTTTACGCACAGAATGAAGAACAGCTTGCCATTTTCCGTCGCCGTCAGGTAGGTCTCATTTATCAGTTCTATAATCTGATCCCCGTCCTCAATGTAACTGAGAATATTACGCTCCCAGTCCTTATGGACGGTCAGAAGGTCAATCAGGACAGACTCACCGAACTGTTGACTACCCTCAAGCTTACAGGCAGAGAAAACCACCTTCCTAATCAGCTCTCCGGCGGCCAGCAGCAGAGAGTATCTATCGGTCGTGCGCTGATGAATGCACCCGCCGTTGTTCTTGCAGACGAACCGACCGGAAACCTGGACTCCAAGAACTCTCAGGAGATTGTGGATCTCTTAAAGGTGTCCAACGAGAAATACGGTCAAACACTTATTATCATCACTCATGATGAAAGCATTGCTTTGCAGGCAGACCGCATCATCGCTATTGAAGATGGCAAAATCACCCGTGACGAGGTGATCCGCAGATGAACGTATTCAATAAAGTAACCCTACAGTCGCTTAAAAAGAATAAGACGAGAACCATCGTAACAATCATCGGTATTATTCTTTCTGCGGCGATGATCTGTGCGGTAACTACTTTTGCAAGTAGTATTATGAACTACGCTCAGGAAAATACCATCTATTCGGATGGTAACTGGCACGGTTATCAGAAAGACACGGATTATAAGACCTACGAGGATATTGTGTCTGCTGGTAAAGTTGAAGAAGCTATTTACCTGCAGCAACTCGGAAACGCTTATGCCGAAGGATGCGAGAACGAGTTTAAGCCATACATCTATGTGCTGGGTGCTGGCAAAAATGTAGAAGATGTATTACCGATCCATATCACTTCTGGCAAATATCCGACTTCCTCAACTGAGATCATGTTGCCGGAGCATCTGTATATTAACGGCGGTGTGAAATACAATCTTGGTGATAAGATCACCCTTGAACTTGGTCAGCGTATGCTTGACGGTTATCCGATGACACAGAGCAGTCCTTGCTATATTTATGAGCAGGGTCAGGAAGTGTTTAATGGCGAAACATTAGAGATCAAGGAAACCCGTACCTATACGGTTGTTGGTTTTTATGAGCGTTTAAGTTGGCGCATAGAGGATTTTGAATCACCAGGTTATACTGCACTTACTATTGCCGATAAGGATACGAACGGCGAGTACAATTACGATGTGTATTTTCGCATGAAGAACCCCAAAGACACTTTTGATTTTATGCAAAAGATGAAATTAGAAGGCGATGTTAACAACGATCTGCTGATGTATTCCGGCACCTTTGCGGTTAATGGTTTCACAACTATGCTGTATAGTCTTGCCGCAATTGTTATTGGTCTCATTATGTTTGGCTCCGTTTCTCTGATATACAATGCTTTTTCTATCTCCGTATCAGAACGAACAAAACAGTTTGGTCTGCTTTCTTCCATTGGTGCAACCAAGAAACAGTTGAGGAAGATGGTGCTGTTTGAGGCATTGGCAGTAAGTGTTATCGGTATTCCTTTTGGCGTTTTGGCTGGTGTGGGCGGTATCGGTGTGACTCTTATGCTGATTGGTGAGAAGTTCCGAGCTGTTATTGGTTATCCGATTGATATGAAACTCAGTGTATCGCCGGTGGCCATTGGGGTTGCTGCTGTTATCGCTTTGATTACTGTTTTGATTTCCGCTTGGATTCCTTCAAAAAGAGCCACGAAGGTATCCGCTGTTGAGGCGATCCGTCAGAATCTTGATGTAAGAAATACAAAGCCTGTTAAGACATCAAAACTGACGTATAAGTTCTTTGGATTGTCAGGTGTGCTTGCTAATAAGCATTACAAACGGAATAAGAAAAAATACAGAACAACCGTTGTTAGCCTGTTTATGAGCATTGTGCTGTTTGTCTCTGCTTCTGCATTTACAGATTACCTAATGGAGACTGTAGGTGTGGGGTTTGCTTCTGCGGGATATGATATGACGATCCACATTTCAGGCAATGAATTTGACAAAATCTCACCTGAAGAACTCCTCAATAGAATGAAGTCGGCAAAGTCTGTAACGAATGGAGCATATTCGCAAGATAGATATGCATTTGCAGATATCAGCAGTGACTATCTAACTAAAGAAGGAACTGAGTTCTTTGACAGTAATAACTCGATGCATAATACTTCCTCGAACATTACCGTTGTTGATGATGCTACCTTCAAAGCCCTATTAAACAAAAACGGGTTAAGTGAACAGAAGTATATGAATCCCGAAAAACCGCTTGGTATAGCTATCGACGGAGCTACTCTCTTCAATACGTTTACACAAAAATATGAAACAACTACGCTTTATAACACCGATGCGTTTCCGCTTGTCGTTCGAAAAGAAAAGGATATCCCCGGATATTATTTTTCAGGTGAAGTTACCAATGAAAATGGCGATATAGATGTCTTGTATATGAAAGACAGTCAGTCAGATGTAGAGGGCCCGGATGAGTTGTTTTTTCCGCTTGAAGAAGGATATGTTTACACGACACTAAATGTAGGTGAGGTAATTTACGAAAAACCGTTTTTTGTAAGAAATACTAACGGTGCAAGATTTATTTACCCGATCAGTCTTGCCGAGAAGGTATTTGATGATTTTGATGCTGTAGACAATAGCTATTATTATATGGTTACTTCCGATAATCATGTCGAAAGCTATACTGCTCTACAAACGCTTCTGAACGACAATGGATTTAATGCAAAGAATTTGTATGACGTTGCGGAGCAAGAGGAATCTGAGCGAAATATTGTAACGATTATTCGTGTGTTCTCTTATGGCTTTATTGTTCTGATTTCGCTGATTGCAGCAGCTAATGTGTTTAATACTATCTCTACGAATATCAGCTTGCGTAGGCGTGAGTTTGCGATGCTAAAGTCAGTAGGTATGACACAAAAGGGATTCAATAAAATGATGAACTTTGAATGCTTGTTGTATGGTTCCCGTGCGCTGCTCTATGGTTTGCCAGTATCCTGCGGTGTTACGTATCTGATATATCTTGCTGTAATGGAAGGTATGGAAACGAAATTCCATCTACCTTGGACAGCTATTGGCATTGCAACGCTAAGCGTATTCCTGGTTGTATTCGTAACCATGATGTACTCAATGAGCAAGATCAAGAAGGATAACCCGATTGATGCACTGAAAAATGAGAATCTGTAAAGAAAGAAGGACTGTAAAATGAAGAAATATATCATTCCTTCGATTATTGCAATCGCTTCTGTTATGGCTATCTGCCTCTGCGTATCTTGCAGGGGCAGCAAAGCCAAAGCAAAAACGGAGAACGAAGGATGAAAACCAAGAAAAAGATATTCAGAAACATAATTATTATACTGCTCTGTCTTGCGGTAGTCGGTGTAGCAGTATTGCTTATTATCAACGGTCATGTGAAGTCAGCCGGAAAGGATCGTATTCTCACCGTAGAACAAGCAGCAGAGCTTGAGGATGTGGATTGTATCATCGTTCTCGGTTGTCAGGTAAAGGATGACGGTAGTCTTAGCCATATGCTCCGCGATAGATTGATACGCGCCCTTGAAGTTTATGAGGCCGGTGCTGCACCGAAATTATTGATGAGTGGCGATCACGGACGTGAGGATTACGATGAAGTCGGTGCTATGAAAAACTATGCTATCGAGAATGGTGTGCCGTCTGAGAACGTTTTTATGGATCACGCTGGGTTCTCAACCTACGAGACGGTATATCGTGCCAAGGAAATTTTCGAGGCGGATAAGGTTATTATCGTGACGCAGGAGTACCACCTGTACCGTGCTTTGTATATTGCCGAACAGCTCGGAGTTGAGGCTTATGGCGTTTCGTCAGACTTGAATACATATGGCGGACAGTCTATGAGAGATGCCCGTGAGGTTTTAGCTCGTTGCAAGGATTGGTTGATGTGTATTTTCAAGCCCGAACCGACATATCTGGGCGATGCACTCCCTGTAAGCGGTAACGGAGATTTAACCAATGATAACTGAATCAAATATCTCCATAAGTTCGGAAGGCAGTTTTTCTTGAAATAGAAAAATTTTTCTTTCTTTTCCATAGACCGACAATTTTCGTAATGCAGAACGTGTTATAATGTGTCTGTAAAAGCAGCTTTCAAGGGAAACTGCACCAAAACACAATAATCCACCCGAACGGGCGGTGACGGTAAATCCGCCATCGCCCGTTCGCGCTTTTAGGAAGGAGAAAACCAAATGAGAACCCAAAACAGAATACCGAACAAACCACCTGGCAGAAATCAAAGGAATAGAGCGCTCAGCTTGTAGAAAAAACAAGTTGGGCGCTCCTTTTTTATTTACTCGACAAATAGTGAGGGTATCCGCTTTATAAATACAGAAAACGGCACTATACGATATACAACTATCACATTGAACGAAGGTGAACCAAATGTTAGCAGACAGTGAATCACAGCAGACAGAAACAATGGATAACACAAAGGCGTGGCAGCATAAGCCGACCTAAATGACAGTACATCCCCACCGATACGGCGGCTGTGCTGCCTACGGTTGGAGGATGTGCAATGAATAAAACTAAGTACATAGTCTATCGGCAAACACGATGGACAAGCCACCACCGGACGCACCGAGCGCATCATACACACCGTTCTCATAAGCCGAAAGCAAAGGATGGTCACCACCGGCACTCGGAAAAGCCTCCCGGCTGGCAATCCCAATATTTCCTCTACCGTAACGCCAAATTTGCCCCTGTAAAAACAAGGGGTGAGTTTGGCGTTTCTCATCACGCCCTTTTCCTTTCTGCTCGTCGGCGCAATAGCGGCGTTGGTTGCCGCGATCCTCCCGATCAATCGTTTTGACAAATTCAAAAACGATTGATTGGAGGTAAATTACGGTGAAAAAGTATGCACCGAGAAAGGTATTTATATTAGAAAACGGCGGTTATGTCGAACTGACCTATGAGGAATTCGAGTACCGCAAGGGTTATGATCCGTCCTATGAAAGCAGATTTTTTATTCCCGTGCAGGGATATCTCTTGGAGGTAGACCAAAGGCATTACGAGGACTTCTACCGAGCAAAGGAAAGAGAAAAATATATCCGCAAGCTCAATGCGAAGTACGGGCTACTGTCCATCGATGCCTTTGACAATGAAGATGACAATGGTACTGACTACATACAGGCTGAAACCGAAGATGTCGCTGAAACCGTTGCTCACCTTCTTCTGCTGGACAAGCTCCGTTTAATAATAACTATGCTGAAGAAGGAAGATCAAGACCTTATTCAAGCAATGTTTTATGAAGGACTTACCGAGCGACAGTACGCCGAGAGATGCAGAGTTAATCGCAACGCAGTGCATAAACGCAAGGTAAGAATCTTGGCGCAAATCAAAAAACTTTTAGAAAATTAAAAATTTAGGGTGTGCAGCCCCCTCACTTTTTCCTTTGGACAAGTGAGGGGGCTTTTTCTGTAGGTCTCCGATGTTCCTTGACAAGTTCATAGTACAGCACACCGACCCCTTTCCCTCTGCTGTCGGCAAAACCGGCAAGCCACATGAGCGAACGCGCAGGCTTCACCCTTTTTTCTTTTGGAAACGAACCTGTCGCCTTCAGGACTCAGACGGTACGGCGCACCCGTAACGAAGGCGATGACAGGCAGAGGTATTAAAGATACTTGCGTTCAGTCAACAGGTCGAGCGTTGAAGCGGTAGCAGAGCCGTGAGCCGTCGCAACCAATGAGAGCGCCCCGCAGCGATCCTGGGGGTGGTGAGATTCCAATGAGGTCAAATGCATGACCGGTGGGTGTGTTCCCGTTAGCCGAGGGATGGCGTGGTTCTAATATCGGCATAAGCACAAAACGATTGATACTAAACAATACCAGGCGGTCGTTTGCCCTCAAAAGCATTCGACCGCCTTTTTTACTTATAACGGAGGCCATCAATGAAAAAAGTTAAACGAGGCGAAATCTACTACGCCGATTTAAGTCCCATCATCGGCAGCGAACAGGACGGTATGCGACCTGTACTCGTTCTGCAAAATGACGTGGGAAATAAACACAGCCCTACCACTATCGTGGCGGCGATCACAAGCAGAAAAACAAAAGCAGCTCTGCCAACCCATGTGACCTTCATGGCAGAGTTTATGAAATCGGAATCAATTGTCCTACTCGAACAGATCAGGACCATCGATAAAACAAGACTCGGCGAATGCATCGGTAAGATCGATAAGGACACTATGGGTGCCGTCGATAAAGCAATCATCGTCAGTTTCGGAATCAAATACATGGAGGTGTTACTGTAATGAGCGACAAGAAAGCATTTGCATATTTCCGAGTTGGCAATGCTGAGCAGCTCGGCGAAACAACAGACAATCGGGTGTTCCTATATTGTCGTCAGTCCTATGATGACTCGCACCTTATGAACCAGCAGCAAGAACATCTGCTTCGCCACTGTGCGGATAAAGGATATCAGGCGGCAGGCAGTACGGCCGTCGTAGCCAGCGCCAAAGATGAGAAGGAAAATATGCTCCGCCTTGCGGAACGCCTAAAAAGCGATGGCATCAAAACTATGCTCATCAGCGATCCCTCCCGTATCTCGTTAGATCCCCACGACTTTATTGAGATCGTCTCTGCTTTCCATAAAAACGGAGTAACGATTGAATACCAAGACGGCGATGGGAACACACGAAATCTGTTGGAGGTGTTGGAGCAGCTCCGAACAGCAAACCTCAATCTTGTAGAGCCGGAATGTGATGAGGACGAAGAACAGGATGAGAGTCCTCGCATTCAGATGTAGGAGGTACGAAATGAATACCATTGATAGAAATAACGCTTCCTTCGCCTACAGCGTAGGACTACTGAAAATGCTGCTCGAAATGCAGCTCATTACCAAAGAAGAATATAAGAAGATCGTTCGCATCAGCGCAGCTCACTACGACGCGGAAAATATTTGTGTCTGAAAAGCAAATTCTGCGGATAGTCGCTGGACTGTTCCGAACTCTCGTGGTAGTGTTTGTGTTGCCAAACGGCAAACAACACAGCAGGTCAAACCTGCGGAAAGGAGAACAAGATGAAGATAACGGAAATCACAACCGTGAAACAACCGATAGCCACCAAAATCAGATTGGCAGCCTATTGCAGAGTATCAAGTGATTCCACCGATCAGCTCCATTCCTTCGCCTCGCAGATTCGGTACTACAGCGACTACACCAAGAAGCATCCCGAATACGAGCTTGTCGACATCTATGCCGACGAGGGTATCACGGGAACCGAGATGAAAAAGCGTGACGAGTTGAACCGACTGATCCGTGACTGTAAGAAAGGTCTCATCGACCGCATCATCGTCAAGTCGGTATCCCGATTTGCGAGAAACACGGAAGAACTGCTCGTAACTCTGCGTATGCTGACAGACCTCGGAGTCAGCGTGTATTTCGAGGAACAAGGCATAGACACCGACAAACTGAATATGGAAATGATCGTAACATTCCCCGGTATGGCTGCGCAACAAGAAAGCGTGAACATATCGGGGAATATGCGTTGGAGCTACCAAAAGCGGATGCAGTCCGGCGAGTTCAACTGCACCTGCCCCGCATACGGCTTCGACCTCATAAACAGTCAGATGGTTATCAACGAAACCGAGGCGATAGTAATACGCCGAATATTCAGCCTCTACCTGCAAGGATTCGGAATGCAGGCAATCGCAAACATACTCAATGAGGAAGGCGTACCAAGACGGTACGGACACACTCACTGGTACAGCGGTACGATCAAGTATGTGCTGACCAACGAGAGGTACATGGGAGATGCCCTCCTCCAAAAGAAATTCACCACTGAAACCCTCCCGTTCAGAACAATGCGTAACACAGGGCAGCTACCCAAATACTACGTGGAGAACAGTAACCCTCCCATCGTCAGCCGAGAAACCTACGAAGCGGTACAAGAGCTGATGCGCTCAAGGCAGACGAAAAACGGACGGAAGGTACACGACCATCCGCTGTCATCCAAAATGAGATGTCCCGAATGCGGAAGGAGCTTCCGAAGGATCGTCACGAGAGGTACAGCATACTGGACTTGTGCAGGCAGATCGGCAGGTGCTACAGACTGCGATAACCGCAGAGTCCGAGAAGACATGGTATACGAAGCCTTCACCGATATGGTCATAAAGCTGAAAGCAAACCAAGAAGAACTGCTCGGAATGCTGATACGGCAGATCGAAGCCATGCAGAACCGAACGAGCCGTAACCAAGAGCGAATCCGACAGATCGATAAGGAGATCGCTGACCTCGGTGCAAAGAACCTGGTCATCACAAGGCTCCATACAAGCGGAGTCCTCGGAGCAGCCGACTACTCGAAGCAGACCTCGGAGATCAGCAACCGCATCACCGATCTGCGAATCGAGAGAAGAAAGAAGCTCACCGAGGATGAGGACGACGAACTGCTTGATACCATCAAGGAGTTGAACGGCATCCTCGAAGAATACGAACCCACCACCGAGTTCGACAACGACCTGTTCGAGCAGATCGTGCAGAGCATCACGGTGAACGACAACACACAGATTACCTTCCGTCTGCTCGGCAACATCGAACTGACCGAGGAAATCAATGAGAAAGGACGGTGCAAATCCGCATGAAGAACCGAACACTGCCTTACGGCTACCGATGCGATAACGGCATCATCGTGCTACATCCCCAAGAGAGCGAGATCGTCAAGCGGATCTGTAAGGCGTACCTCGACGGACAATCCCTCCTCACCATAGCGACTTGGCTCAATGAGGAACAAATCGAATATATGCCCGAAATCATCGGTTGGAACAAGGCACGACTCAAAAGGATCATCGAGGATGAACGGTACCTCGGAAAAGAACCCTATCCAATGATCCTCGACGAAGAAACCCATATGGCAATGCAACAGACCAAGCATACCCGTAACACCCAAAAGAACACGGATCGGAAAATGGATATCTTCCAAATCGCCGTCCCCGTAAAATGCCCCATCTGTGGTCGAAGAATGCAACGCCGACACGACAGCCGATACCAATGCCAACAACGATGGCTGTGCGAGAATAAAGAGTGCCGAGAGCTGATCAAGATCGCCGACAGCGACCTGCTCGGAGCGATCAACGGAATCCTCGCAGGCATAACCCCCGAACACATCCGAATGACCGCACCTATCGAAACCGAACCGAGCATAGAGGTTAGACGGCTGAACAACGAAATCGCAAGGATGCTCGACTCCGCAGAGATCGACAAGAACGCCTTGCGCAAGAAGATGATGGAATGCATCAGTCAGAAATACAAAGACTTGGACACCGCAACTCATACGGCAAGAAAACTGCAATCCGAGTTTGAACGGTCAGCCGACGATAGTACCGAGAGAATAAACCGAACGGTCAGCGAGGTCATCCTGTACACCGATCTGACGGTGGGCATCATCCTGCTGAACGGACAACTGATGAGAAAGGAGAACGACACATGATACAAACCCCTACGGTCAGCCCACCGAGAGTGGTAAGAATCATAGAACCGACCATCCCGATCCACGAAACCGTAAAGACAACATACCGAGCCTTGCGAGTGGCAGCCTACTGCCGAGTGTCCACCAAGCAAGAGGAACAGCTCCATAGCTACGAAACGCAGGTCAAGCACTACACCGACCGCATCAACGCTGAGTCGGGATGGATACTCGAAGGCATCTACGCCGACAAGGGTATCACCGGAACGAGCTACAAAAAGCGTGATGAGTTCAACCGAATGATCCGCCGATGCAAGCAAGGCAAGATCGATATGATCATCGTCAAGTCCATCGCCCGCTTCGCAAGAAACACTGTTGACTGCCTCAAATTTGTCCGAATGCTCAACGACCTGGGCGTGGTGGTGTACTTCGAGGAACAAGGTATCTACACTAACCAACCCGGCGCAGAGTTTTATATCACCATCTACGGATGCATCGCACAGAGCGAATCCGAGAATATCAGCGCCAACGTGAAATGGGGCAAGGCACGGAGCGCAAAGGAAGGTAACGTGCCGTTCCACTACAAGAACTTCCTCGGCTACCGGAAAGGAGCTGACGGCAAACCCGAAATCGATCCCGAAGAAGCGGAAACCGTAAGATTTATATATGAACGCTTCCTCGCAGGCGACAGCCTCGGCGGTATCGCCCAAAAGCTTGAAGATATGCAAATCCCAAGCCCTAAAGGAAAAGCAGTATGGTCGATGACTACAATCCAGTCCATCCTCTCCAACGAGAAATACAAGGGCGATGCGGTCATCAACAAGACCTACATCAAAGACTGCCTATCTAAAAAGGTCATGGTCAACAACGGCGAACGCCCGAAATACTACATCGAAAACAACCATCCTGCCATCATCGATGCGGTCACCTTCGGCAGAGTCCAAGAGGAACTTGCAAGACGAGCCGGAAAGCCCAAGACCAAAAAGGTCGGTACGAAAACCGAGCAAGGCAAATACTCAAGCAAATACGCTATGACTGAACTGCTCGTCTGCGGAGAATGCAAGACACCGTACCGCAGATGCACATGGACGGTAAAAGGACAAAAGAAGATCGTATGGAGATGTATCAATCGGCTTGACTTCGGCAAGAAATACTGCCACAACTCACCGACTGTAGAGGAAAGCATCCTGCAACGAGCCGTCATGAGAGCCATTATGGAAACGGCACAGCAAAACCTCGGTGTGCTGCAGACTCTGAAAGTACACATCGGCATGGCCTTGGAAAATGAGCCAACCGAGGACAACAGCATGGAACTGCAAATCCGAATCGCAGAGATCGATGCGGAATTCAAAGCAATGCTATCAAAAATATCCACCGAAACGGTGGATGCCTTCGATGAAGAAAAAGCCAAACGGCTCATGGATGAAAAGGTCGCACTGCAACAGCAGCTCGCAGACATCCAAGACGGTCAGCTCAAAAGAGAGCAAACCCAAACCCGACTCGACGATATATACACCATCCTGGACGGACTGAAAAACCGCCCGATGGAATACGATGAGCAGATCGTAAGACAACTGCTCGAATGCATAACTGTAGATTCCAAAGAACAGATCACGGTGATTTTTGTAGGCGGTCTCAAAGTGGTACAGCCACTGATCGACTGACGGTGGCTCACCACCACACACTAAAGCAGAAAGCTCAAGATAAAATGCCGTTTTAATGAAAGAAAAAGCGAGTACGGCTCTGTGAGGGTTCAGATCTCTCGGTCTCCAAATGCACGGAGTAAAGCGGTGAAATCTGAACCCCCAAGTCCAGGTGCGATCGTTGGAAAAGACGCGTAAAACATGGATTTTTCAAGCACTTGGAAATTATGTGAGGGTTCGAAGTCATACGCAAAAACGGCAAAAATATCTTTTTTATAGTCCTTACACAAAACAAGTCGTAGAAATACGGCTTGTTTTTTTGTTGCTGATACATTTTAAAACAGCAGTGGCGGAATTGCACGAAATCTTCGATTTGGTGGAAGCGGAACTTGTTCCACAGCACGAAATCTTCGATTTCGTGGAAGCAGAACTTGTTCTGCAGACAGAGAGCGCTAGCTTCAGGTGCTAGTGACGCATGAGTCGTGTGGGTTCAAGTCCCGTCACCTGCACCAAGACAAGTCGTAGAAATACGGCTTGTTTTTTTATTGCTGATACATTTTAAAACAGCA
>ENA-UONW01001456-UONW01001456.1-human-gut-metagenome-genome-assembly--contig:-CS52-NODE-1456-length-28027-cov-6.891749_pt1 | contig 28027 bp, 20 predicted proteins | sample MGYA00242463_ERZ724010 | MGnify/ENA metagenome assembly ERZ724010 | reverse complement strand
GGCTCAAATAGGGTGGTTAGAATGACGATTTCAAAGAATTATGGGACGGCACTGATTCCAATCTTAAAATAAAGCATAATAATACCGATTTGTCTTGCATAGTGTTAATTGGTAATAAAAAAACTTTATAAATACAGTATTGGCATAAAATGACCTAAGAAATCAGCTTTTTGAGGTCAATATAATAGCGATCATCGCCATTCTGGCGGCGATGCTGCTGCCGGCCCTGAACAAGGCTCGCGCCCGGGCGCACGCGATCAGCTGCACCTCAAACCTCAAGCAGTTGAACCTTGCCATGTCATTCTATTCGAACACCTTCGATGGCTGGGGAAGAGTCATCAGCGGAACAGATGAAGAGGATAACTACTACGCCACCCGCTATTTTCTCGGTCCGATCTACGCTCCCCGTGATCGTCACACACTGATCCCGTACATCAACAGCGGCAGCCTCATCCCCGTCAGCGCGTTGTCCACCTCCGACGTCAATCCAATCGGCGTGTGTCCTGCCGGGCGGAGGGACGGCACGGAATTTACCGCGCCGAATGACGGAGGCATGCCCAACGGCAGTTACTCATTCAGCACCTATCTCAATTTCCGCCTCTCGGCCTCGGAAGCAATTCCCGAGGCACGCTACAACAAACTCGCCAAAGTGAAAAAACCGAGCGAACGTATGCTGGTCACAGAAAGTTCCAGCACCAGCATCACGGGAACGGTCAGCAATATGATTTCGCGACCGATCGGAATATATGACGGAGCTTTTATTCCCCGGCGTCACAACAACGGTGCCAACGTAGGTTTCGTCGACGGTCATGTCGGATGGCTGAGCAACGCGGAACTGCTCGCGATTCAGAGCGGTACCCAGGGCAACCGGGACCTGCCAATCTATCCCCAGTTCTGGCATGAGGTATATTCCCGTTAAGGAGAGATTTCTATGAAAGTACAGCTTTTTTCTCTATTGTTCGCAGCCGCACTGCTTCACGCCGACGGGACACCGACTCCCGCATTCGACTGGCAGAAACCGGGTTCCGCGGCCGATTCCCGATTCCGGCAGTTTCTGGCGGATGGTTCCATCGCGAAACGCCCGCTGCCGACGGTGCGGGATGACCAGTTGAAAAAACAGGTGATCCTGCTCGACGGCAACACCTTGGCCGCGATTTCATTCCGCCACGGCGGCGCCCTGACGGTGCGGGTAGTGGTCCGCTATCCGGAGCAGCCGGTCGGCGCGATCATCTCCCGCCACCGTACCGAGGACGGGCGACGCGGTTACGAGATGGGCTTCGGCTCAAAAAATCCGTATGAACTTGACGGCAACAAGCCCGCCGGACAGGTTTCCGCCGGGAATCGCGACTCCATCCGGACCGTCTTCGGCAAAAACGCTCCGGAATTCAAGCCGGGGCAGTGGTATGAATGCATCCTGCGCTTCTCTCCCGGAGAAATGCTGACGCTGGCGATACGAGACCACGCAACCGGTAAAGTTGTTTACCGCGGCGAAGCCGAATGCCCCGATGTGGAAGCGATCGCTCCGGCCGCGGGAGATGGTCTCCTCGCCATCGGCGGCCGCCGGAACAACAGCAAAAACTGTTCCATGCGTGCCCCGGCGGGCACCCGGATCGGCGGCATCACCGTGTGGCGGGAAGCGCTCTCCGATGAGGAACTCGGCCTGAACGGCAACGGTTCCGCACTCTCGCACAACGCAACCCCGGTGACCCGGTATGTGAACGGTTCCACCGGTGACGACCGGAACGACGGACTGTCGAAGGAGAAGCCTTTGCGCACCATTCAGCGGGCCGCCGATCTGGTCAATCCCGGCGATACGGTCCGCATCGCCCCCGGCGTCTACTTCGAGACGGTGGAGCTGGCGCGCTACGGCTCGGCGGCGCAGCCGATCACCTTTCTGGCCGACGGCAAACCCGGCAGCGTGATTCTGACCGGCGCCGAACGGGCGATTCGGGAAAAGAAGGTGAAGTTTCAGCTGGAAGACAAGGCGCTCGGCATCTACAGCGTGCCGTGCAGCCGCGCTCCGTCACGGGTGCTCTATTCCAACATCGACCTCTACCCCTACACCACGATGGAAGGGCTGAAAACCTTTCAGATCAAAGACGGTTATCCCGCGCCGGAGAACGGATTCTATTTCGATGAACAATCGAAGAGGCTGTATGTGCGGCTCCACCCTTCCGGCCGTTACGGCTCGACCGACCCGAACGATCACGTCATTGCGGTTTCGCCGCCGTTCGCTCCGGGCTACAACGGGCATCACATCTACCGGAAACAGGATGCGAACTTCTTCATTTCCCTCCGGAAACCAACTCATGTGATCCTCTCCGGCTTCACCTTTGAGACGCCCGGTTCGGCGGGCGTGGTCACCGGCGGCAGCAACGTCGTGGTGTGCGACAGCTTCTTCAAAGGATGCCGCGCCGGGGTCTGGGGCTTCGGCGGAGCGGACGCGGTTTTCGTCGAGAACTGCCACTACGATCAGGCGAGTACCTACGACGACGTGCTCGACACCATTGCCAGATGGGGCAAGACCGACATTCAGAAGAAACATTTCTTCTATTTCTGGGCCCGCAAGGGAGTCAACGTCGACAGGGAGAAGGTGAAGAATTACGAAACCGGCATCGTTGGCGGTGTCGCCGAAAACTGGCACGTGCGCAACAATTTGATCGAGAACAGCTTCGAAGGGATGTCCTGCTGGTGCGTCGACCGGGCGAAACACTTTCAGGTCTACGGCAACAGTTTCCGCCGGATCGTCGACAACGCAATCGAAACCGAGAACCACGCAAGCGACATGCGGATCTTCAACAACCACTTTGAAGACATCTTTGAACCGCTCTCCTGGCAGCCGCTCGGCGGCAAGCCGTGGCCGGGACCGATCTACATCTACCGCAACATCGTGACCTGCACGCCGGAATTTCAAAAACTGGCGACCAGCCTGAATCCGGCAAAGTTCCGCCCCGGCGTCTTCAAAATCGGTGTCTCCGGGAGCAACTGGAAGCACAAGGAGATGGGCGGTCTCGACTTCGACCAGATTGCGGCGCTGGTCTCCAAACGGTTCGTCATGGCGCCGGATCCCGGTTTTCTGGTCTTCAACAATACATTGATCTGGCCCTACGGGAATCTCTTCACCACGCCGCAGCCGGTCCTCGGCCGCGCCATCCGCGACTTCGTCAACTTCCGCTACTTCAACAATATCCTCTCGGTCGACCGGATGCATAAACTCGCGGAGTGGCGCGGCAGTCTCTTCGAATTCTACGCCAATCTGGAGGTGGGGAACGACGCGAAAAATCCGCATCTCGGCATCATCGCCGGTGACGGCGGCCTCCGGGCCGACTCCCTGAAGCAGGCCGGGGTAAATGAAAAACTTCAGCTTGCCAGGGACAGCGTCGCCCGCGGCAAGGGAATCCTCGCCTTCGGGGAACCGGACGCCTCGGTCGATCTCGGCGCGGTTCCCTTCGGCAGTGAGTTCCGGATTGTCGCCGGACCGGGAACCGCGGTCGATCTGGAGAAGCTCTCCCCCTTCGCCCGCAAGATTTTCTATCAACCGACACTGATCCGCACCGCAGGGCCGGAACCGGGGCGCTGGGGCGTCTGGTCCGACGCCGATCTGGTCACCATTCAGCATGGCCGGACGAAAACCGCGCCGCGCGGCGCCCGCTGTCAATTCCGGATCACCGAGAAGGAGGCCGTCACCACGCTTCTGCGGAAAGGCGGATTTTCCATCCGGATTCTGACACAGAATGCGGCAAGTCAGCTCAAAGTCGCCAACGGCAGACAGAGCGTCGAATTTCCGCTCGGCACTCCGTCGCGGGATCACTGGCTGATCCTGAAAGTCTGGTTTACCGACGGCAAAGTCACCGCCACGCTCGATGGAACCGCGCTCAAATCGGCCGGATCCGACACCCTGCCCTCCCCCCGGAACGGCGGAACCTGGTACACCGCCATCGGCAGAAATCCGGTCTACGACGTCGAACTTCTGCCGTAATATCGTCCGGGAAAGGGACAGCCGGCGGCGGCCGCCGGTTCATGGCGTGACAAACGCGAACTTCTCAACGTCCACAATGCCCCGGTCGGTAATCCGGAGAGACGGGATCACCGGCAGCGGCAGAAAGGCCAGCTGAAGAAACGGCGTCTCCAGAGGACAGCCGGTCGCCTTCACCGCCGCATGAATCCGCCGCAGCTCCTCCGCCACGGTTTCGAAATCGTGGCAGGAGAGCAACCCGCCCACCGGCAGCGGCAGAAGATCGAGCACCCGGCCGTTGACGGCGACGGAAAACCCGCCCCCCGCCTCCCGCAGAGCATTCACCGCCAGCGCCATATCCTCCTCCGATACGCCGACCGTGCAGAGATTGTGGCTGTCATGACCGACACTGGAGGCGATCGCGCCGGACTTCATGCCGAACCCCTTGACAAATCCCACTGCGATATTGCCGTTCCGGCCGTGGCGCTCAAGCACGGCGATTTTTGCGATATCCTCTTGCGGCACACACGGTTTGCATCCTTCGACGACGGGGAGATCCCGCGTCAGAAAATCGGTGAGCAGCGAGAGGGGCCGAATGCCGATCACCGGCGTCCGCGGCCGCGCCGAATGCACCCGGAACTGTTCGGCCGAAACCTCGCCGCACCGGATGGTATTCAGAAACTGCGATGGATCCGGCGGCACTCCCCGCGCGGCGAACCGCTGTTCATCGACCACCACGCCGTCTTTCAGAACCTTCGCCACCTGACAGCGCTCCAGATCGGAGAGCAGAACCAAATCAGCCCGGCGGCCCGGCACGATCAGCCCCCGGTCGGAGAGTCCGAAATGAACCGCGGGCGACCAGCAGGCCACCCGGTAGACCGCCAGCGGGTCGGCGCCGCCGGAGATCGCGCGGGCGATGAGGTGGTCCAGATGGCCGGTTTCCGCAATGTCCAGCGGATTGCGGTCGTCGGTGCAGAAGCAGAGGAAGGGGGAGTTGCCCACCGTGATCAGCGGCAGAAGCGCATCCAGATTGCGCGCGACCGACCCTTCGCGGATCAGAACCTGCATCCCCCGCGCGAGCTTCTCCTCCGCCTCAGCCAGCGAGTGGGATTCATGGCAGTTCCTGACGCCGGCGGCGAGGCAGGCGTCGAGCGCCTTCCCGGTCAGCTGCGGACAGTGGCCGTCGACCCGGTTGCGGAAGAGCTCCAGCTTCGCCAGCACCTCCGGATCTTCCGTCAGGATGCCGGGAACATTCATAAATTCGGCAAGTCCGCAGGAGAGCGGCTCAGCGGCATAGCGGCGCAGCTCCTCCGCGCCGAGCACCGCGCCGGCGGTCTCCAGCGACGTGGCGGGAACGCAGGAACAGATCTGAATGCGAAGATCCATGCACATCCGCCGGGCACACTCCAGAAAATAGTCGATCGCCCGGATTCCCGCGACATTCGCCAATTCGTGCGGGTCGCAGATCGCCGTGGTGACGCCGTGCGGCAGCACGCAGCGTTCGAATTCATACGGCGTGACCATGGAGGATTCCACGTGGACATGCGCGTCAATGAATCCCGGCACGGCGATGAGGCCGGTACCGTCCAGTTCACATTTTCCCCGGTAAGGCCCCCCGACACCGGCGATACGGTCGCCGCAGACGGCGATGTCGCCCCGCTGCATCTGCCCCGTGATCAGATTGAAGATGGAGACGTTTCGAATCACCAGCGAGGCGGGCTTCCTCCCCTGCGCCTGTTCGATCAGCTCCGCCAGATTGTTTCGCTCAGATCTCATGACCGTTTCATTCCTCCGGAAAACAGCAAAAAGGTTTCACCCGGCTACAATATCACCCGCCCGCCTCCAATTCAACTGGCAACCGACTTGCGGAACCGGCGCAGCGCGACGAAGAAATAGACGCCACCGAGCAGGAACATCTGCACGAAAATCTTCCAGACCAGACTGAAGTCCGCCCCGCGGAAGAGAATCGCCTTGCTGAACTCCACAAAGTAGGTGGTCGGAGCAAAACGCATGATGAACTGAATGATCTCCGGCATGTTCGCCTGCGAGGTCGTTCCGCCGGAAAGAATCTGCATCGGCATCAGCACCAGAATCATCAGAATTCCCAGCTGCGGCATGTCCCTGGCAAAGCAGGCCAGAAAAATTCCCAGCGAAGTCATTGCAAAAAGGTTGATCAGCACCCCCAGCATGAACAGCCAGAAGGAGCCCGCAATCGGAATGTTCAGGAACTGATGAATCACCATGCACAGGGAGAATCCGGTCACCACCAGCACCACCAGCGACATCGACCAGATCTTGGAGATCATAATCTCCACCGGTTTGACCGGCGTAACCATCAGGTGTTCCAGCGTCCCCCGCTCCCGCTCGCGAATCAATGCGGCCCCGGTCAGGATGAGGGCGATCATGGCAATGTTGTTGATGAGCTCGCTCACCGCGCCCTCCCAGCTCTTCGTCAGATTCGGATTGAACCGGTTGCGGATGATGATATCCGCACTGTAAACGGGTCCTTCGCTTTGCGTTTCCTCGCCGAGAAAACTGCTCACCTCGCGGTTGATGATCTGCTGGATGTAACCGTTCCCCGTAAAGGCCTGGGACATGCGGGTGGCGTCCACATTGACCTGCACTTCCGGATTGTCATTGGCCAGCACCTTCTCCTGAAAGGATGGCGGAAACACCACCACAAAGGTGTATCGGCCCTGATCCATCACCCGGTCGATGTCCGCGCGGGAGATCTTCTCCGGCTTGAGAAACAGCGGCGGAATGAAGGCGTCGCCGATCCGTTTGCTCAGAGCCGAACCGTCCTCGTCCACGATGGCGATGGCGGCATTGGAGATCGCGTCCGGCACGGACTTCGCCCCCATGTAGACATTGACGCTGAACGCGTAGATGATCAAAACGACCAGCAGAGGATCTCGGAACAGACCGACGATCTCCTTGCAGCCGAGACTGAAAATGTGTCGAAGCGATTCCTTCATCGTTCAACGCTCCTGTTTTCTTTGCGAAAGGATTCCGAGCCCGCAGATGACCGCGATCTCCGCCGTCAGAATCAGAACCGGCACCGCCATGTCGGCGAAATAGAGCCCCTTGTTGAATACACCGCGGCTGATAAGCAGCATGTAAGTCGTCGGATAGATGTTGCCCACGATGCTGCTGAGACTGCCGTCGTTCGGCACCGGATTGGTCAATCCGCACAGCTGCGAGGCCGGCAGCATCGTCGCAATCAGCGTCAGGAAAATCACCGCAATCTGGCTCCGGGTCACCGACGAGCAGAGCAGCCCCATGCCGGTAGAGAGAATGCAGTAGATGAAGAGCGCCCCCATCAACAGCGGAATGCTCCCCTTGATCGGCACGTCAAACAGAAAGACCGCCATCAGCACCAGCAGCACAGCGCTGGCGAAAGAGAACAGCACGTACGGCAGCTGCTTCCCGAGCAGGAATTCAGAACGTCGCACCGGAGTGACGTACAAATTGATGATCGACCCGAGCTCCTTTTCGCGCACCACCGACAACGCCGCCAGCACGGCAGGAATCATCATCAGCAGCAGAGGAATCACCGCGGGAACCATCGCCGGCAGGCTCAGAACGTCCGGATTGTACAGGTAACGGTTCTCTACGGACACTTCCGCCGCACCGCTGTCCGGCTGCTGCCGCTCCGCGTACCGCTGCTGCCAGAGCGAATGCACCCCCTGGGCATAGCCGCCAATCGTCTCGGCCGTCGACGGCTCGCCGCCGTCGACCCAGTACCCGACACCCGGATTTTTCCCCCGTTGAACGTCGCGGCCGAACGAGGGCGGAATCTCCACCACCATCTGCAGTTCACCGCTCTTCATCCGTCGGTCGAGTTCAGCATGGCCGGTCACCGGGTCGTGAACGTTGAAGTACCGCGGCGCCCCGTAGAGGCCGAGCAGATACTCCCGGCTCAACTCACTCTGATCCCAGTCCAGAACCGCCACATCGATATGCTCCACATCCATGTTGATCCCGTAACCGATCACCACCATCAGGATCATCGCACCGAACAGGGCGAGAGTGGTCCGGATACGGTCGCGCCGCAGCTCCAGCAATTCCCGCCAGAAACAGGTGTAGAAGCGGCCGAAATCAAAGATGTGTTCGCTGAAAAAGCTCCTCTTTTTCCTCTTGTCCGCCACAGCCGGGGCACCGGCGCCTTCGGCGGCCGCTTCCGCCGCTTCGAACGCACCGCGGTCGGCGTCCTCCAGATAACCGATGAACGCATCCTCCAGCGTCGCGGCGGAGCGCGCGGCGATCAGCGCCTCCGGCGTGTCGCAGGCGAGCGAACGGCCCGCGTGCATCAGCGAAATGCGGTCACAGCGGGCGGCCTCGTTCATGAAGTGGGTTGTGATGAACACCGTGACCTTGTCGCGGCGCGAAATCTCAATGATGAGCTCCCAGAAACTGTCCCGCGCCACCGGGTCCACGCCGCTGGTCGGCTCGTCCAGAATCAGGATCTGCGGACTGTGAATGACCGCCGCGGCCAGCGACATGCGCTGCTTGATCCCCAACGGCAGCTGAGAGGGGAGCCGGTCCGCCACGCCGGTAAGTTCAAACCGTTCCAGCATCGCCTCCACCCGCCCGGGAATCTCCTCCGGTGCGATGTCGTAGAGTCTGGCGTACAACTCCAGATTCTGACGCACCGTGAGCTCGTTGTAGAGCGAGAACAGCTGGGTCATGTACCCCAGATGCTTCCGCGTCTCGAGCGACTCGCCGTCGATCGGCCTGCCGAAGAGTTTCGCCACCCCTTCGGTCGCGGGCTGCAGCCCGGTCAGCATCCGCATCGTGGTGGTCTTGCCGCAGCCGTTGGAGCCGAGAAAGCCGAATATCTCCCCGCGCCGGATCTTGAAGTTCACGTGATCGACCGCGGTGAAGTCGCCGAACCGCTTGGTCAGATTCTCCGCTTCAATCGAGATTTCGCCATCTGTTTCGAGCGGCGGAACGATGAGCTCATGATGGCCGGCGCGTTTCTCCTCCGGCAGCAGTTTGATGAATGCCGCGTCGAGATTCGGAGTTGCGGTTTTCTTCAGCAGCTCCTCCGGCGTGCCGGTGTCGAGAATGTGCCCGTCATCCATGGCGATCAGCCAGTCGAACCGCTGCGCCTCGTCCATGTATGCGGTGGCGACTATCACGCTCAGATCAGGCTGCTCCTTCTTGATGTTGTCGATGAGATCCCAGAACTGGCGCCGGGCCAGCGGGTCCACGCCGGTGGTGGGTTCATCCAGCACCAGCAGATCCGGGGCGTGGATGAGGGAGCAGCAGAGCCCGAGCTTCTGCTTCATTCCGCCGGAGAGTTTTCCCGCCGGGCGGTCGAGAAAGCGGTAGAGACCGGTACTCCGGGTCAACCGGTCGATCCGGCGGCGGCGCTCTTGCACATCCTGTCCGAACAGCCGGGCGAAAAACTGCAGATTCTCCTCGACGGTGAGCGTAAAATAGAGGTTCTTCCCGAGTCCCTGCGGCATATAGGCGATTTTCGGGCAGATCCGGCTGCGGTGTTCCGCGCTCCGCATATCCCCGCCCAGAACGTGGAGCTCCCCTTTCTGCATGGCGTGCGCTCCGGTGATCAGCGAGAGCAGCGTCGACTTGCCGACGCCGTCCGGACCGATCAGGCCAATCAGTTTGCGCGGCGGCAGTGCCAGCGTCAGGCGCTCGATGCCGATCGTCCTGCCGTAGGAGAGCGAAAGATCATGGAATTCCACAACCGGGGCATTCCGGCGGTCATCCATCGATGTCGGCGACATATTTTATCTCCCTGAGAGTTCCAGACAAAAGCGTGGCGACACCGGGAATCACTTCGCCGGCCTCAGGGTCTTGACCGGGGCGCTCTGCCAGTCGGCTTCCGGATCGAGCTTCACCCAGGCGACGCCCGGCAGGCCGGTTTTGACGTTGGAGATGTACTGCCGCAGCTTTTCCGCGTTGAGGTTGGCCTTGATGCGGAACATCAGCTTTTCCCGCTCGACCTGGGTCTCCACGCTTTTCGGCGTAAACTGGGCCACCGGGTCGATGTAGGTGACCCGGGCGTTGATCGCATACCGGGGCGCCGCGTCGAAGATCAGCTTCACCTCGGCCCCCATCTGAACCCTGCCGGCAATGCTCGTCGGCAGAAAGAAGGTCATGTAGGTGTCGGTGAGGTTGACCAGATTCATCACCCGGCCGCCGGCGGAGAGCACCTCCCCCTCATGGGCGAGCAGATACTGAATGCGCCCATCGTAGGCCGCGACCAGCGTACTGTCGGCGAGGTCCGCTTCAATGCGCTGGAGCTCCGCCTTCTGCTCCGCGACCCGCCCCTCCGCGGCGATGACGTTGGCCCGGGCATATTCCAGATCCGCCTTCGCGTTGTTGTACTTTGTTTCCGCCTCGTCGAACACGCGCTGACTCACCGCGTTGCTGCTGATGAGCGCGCTCTGACGCTTGAACTCCTTCTCCGCCCCGGAAAACGCGCTCTCCTTGAGTTTGACGGTTGCCCGGGCCATGGCGAGCTCGCCCTCCTGCACTTTGATATTGGCGAGAGTCGCCGCCTTTTCCGCCTCCAGCGTGCTGGTCTGCATCTGCACGAGCTTGTCGCCCTTTTTCACGAGATCACCTTCCTTGACGAAGATCTTCTCAATTCGCCCGGCCAGCTTGGAGGAGACATAGATTTCGGTGGCCTCGAGCCGGCCGTTGCCGCTGTAAAACTTCGGATGAAGCATCTCCTGAGCGCGCCGATAGTTCCAATACGCATACCCCCCGATGCCGGCGACGGCGGCAATCACGACCAGGATGACAATCCACTTCTTCATGGCGACGGAAATCCTTTCTTATGTTGCTGATTGCAGGAATTCTTCAAAAACGGCATCGGGCGGACACGGAAACCGGCGGCATTCAGGCGACATTCCCGAAACGGCAAAAAAAACGCCGGTCTCCGCAATTTTTCCAGAACAGCAGCTCATTTCATCCCCTCTCTGCCGGCTGTCAAAATCAAAAATACATTTTATACTATACCGCTGGAGAAACGATTTTTCAAGGCCTGCAATTTAGAGAAGGCAAATTGTCGATTCAAACTCTCCGGACAAGGCCGGTGAGTCCATTTCTCCGGGACAACCGGCAGCAGCAATGCAGTTCACGGACGCAAGAGACAAAGGGTCAAACAGATTGATGAGCGCCAAGATTTCCACCCGCCAATTCCCGGAGGCAAGAATCACGCGGCCGGAGCAGGCATGACTGCGCCGCTCCGGCCGCGGAAGAAGGAAATACGCCCTTACTTCAAATAGCGGGTGTAGAACTGTTCGAGCTTGTCGAACGGAATCTTTTCGAATTTATCGTAAAGATCCACATGGCTCGCGCCGGGAACGATCAGCAGCTCCTTGTTGTCACCGGTCAGCTTCTTGAAAGCGTCCTCACTGAAATAACGCGAATGCGCCTTTTCACCGTGAATCAGCAGACAGGCCGAACGGATCTCGCTGCTGTAAGTGAGCAGCGGCGCATTGAGAAACGCCAGCGTCGAAGTCTTGTTCCACCCCTGGTTGGAGTTGAGCGAGCGGGCGTGATAGCCGCGGGGGGTCTTGTAGTAGGCGAAGTAGTCCCGGACGAACTGCGGAGCATCCGCCAGAAGGACATCCGGCACACCGCCGGCGGTTTCATATTTTCCGCTTTTCGCATCCTGAAGCCGCTGTGCGCAGAGCTGCCTCCTCAGTTCATAACGGCCGTCGGCATTCATCGAATCGAAGTAGCCGTTGGCGCTGACCCGGCTCATGTCGTACATGGTGACGGCGGCCGTCCCCTTGATGCGGGGATCGTTCGCGGCGGCGTTAAGGGCGAATCCGCCCCAGCCGCAGATGCCGAGAATTCCGACCCTCTCCGCGTCGACGTACGGCAGGAGCGAAAGGCAGTCCACCGCGGCGGAAAAGTCCTCCGTGTTGAGATCGGGCGACGCCACAAACCGTGGCTCCCCGGAACTCTCTCCGGTGAAGGAGGGGTCGAACGCGAGCGTCACAAAGCCGCGCCGCGCCAGCTCCTGCGCGTACAATCCGGAGGACTGTTCCTTGACCGCCCCGAACGGACCGCTGACGGCGATCGCAGCGTACTTCTTCGCCGGGTCAAACCCCTTCGGCAGGTAGAGATGGCCGGCAAGTTCGATGCCGAACCGGTTTCTGAACCGGATATCCTGCGCCCTGACCGCAGGATCAATCTTGAAAATACGGGTGTCGTTCGCAATGGAATTCATTTCGGTCTCCTTTCCCTGGATGCTGTCCGCAGCAGAGATTCCCGCCGCGCCGAGCAGTGCAACTGCTGTTAGAATCAATCGTCTCATTCCGCATTCACCTCCATCGTTTCGGGCGGGATCAGACGGCCCGCCCCATTTCATACGCCTCCCGGTACGCAGGAAGAGCTTTGATCTCTCCTTTCTCATAGGCGCCGACGCCGTAAAGAATGCCCCGCTCCCGGCTGCCTTCAAGACAATCCTCGGTGAAGCCGCGGAGGCTCTCGACCGTCCGGCGCATCGCTTCGACGCCGGGATCCGCCGCAGTCAGAATGAAGTAAAACTCCTTGTTCGAAATCGCCGTGTAACGCGGGCAGCTCCGGTCGATCAGCGTCTTGAGCTGGGCGCACATCGTGTAGAAGTAGACCGGGGTTGCGAGAACGATCACATCGGCGGCGACCATTTTCTCCAGAATTTCCGCGACGTCATCGTGCTGTACGCAAGGGCGCGTGGCGTTGGCGCAGGCGCCGCATCCGGTGCAGTAGTGAATCGTTTTCTCCGCAAGGAAAATCTTTTCCGCACAGTGACCGGCGTCCGCCGCGCCCCGCAGAAACTGATCGCACAGAAGATCGGAGTTTCCGCCGCGCCGCGGACTCGAAGAGATCAACAGAACCTGTTTCATATTTTCCTCCTGCAACCATAAACGTTATTTCACAGTATAACCGCCGTCGACCGCAATCCCCTGCCCGACGATGAACGAGGCGGCCGGACTGCAGAGCCAGAGCACTGTCGAAGCCACCTCCTCCGGATGCCCGAAGCGGCCGATCGGCTCGGCCACCCCCTGAATCGCACCGGTCGCCAGCATCTTCTCCACCATCGGAGTTTCGATCGTCGCCGGACAGACCGCGTTGATGCGAATGCCGCGGGAAGCGTATTCCAGCGCAGCGCACTTGGTCATTCCCAGCACCGCATGTTTGGAGGCGTGGTAGGCCACCCGCCCCGGCAGGCCGATCAGACCGCCGATGGAGGAGCAGTTGACGATGGAGTATCCCCCGCCTTGCTGGCGGAGCATCTGCTGAAGTTCATACTTCATGCAGAGAAACATACTCCGCAGATTGATGTTCATCACCCGGTCGAACTCGGCGGATTCCAGTTCGGCGGTTTCCACGTCGTCACTCATGATTCCGGCGTTGTTGTAGGCGCAGTCGAGGCGGCCGAAGGTGTCGGCAACGAATGCGACCATCTTTTGGACCTGCTCCTCGTCGGTCACGTCGCAGACGGTCCAGGCGGCGTTGAGCCCCTCCGCCGTCAGCGAACCGGTAATTTCCCGGAGGAGATTTTCCCGCCGTCCCGCCAGAACGACCGAAGCTCCCGCCCGGGCGAACATCTCCGCAGTCGCCCTGCCGATCCCGCTGGTTGCACCAGCAACCAGAGCGACTTTTCCATTCAATTCATAATCCATTGCTCATTCCTCCTGAATTGCAAATTCACTCTGCCAGTTCGATCCGAACCTCGTAACTGCCGCGCAACCCGGCAAGCCGGGAGAGCTCACACGTTACGACCCCGATATTGATCTGATGACCATATTGCTCCGAGTTCTCCTCGTCCGCGAAGAGAATTGTGAAATAGCTGCCGTCGCGGGCGAAATCGATATCACCGTTGAGCCAGCCGTAATGCACCTCGCTCTCTCGACAGGGGAGCGGTTCCGCCAGCACACCGCAGAAATCGTGGGAATACCGGCTCATCCGCACGGTGACCGGCAGCCGGGCGATCAGCGCCCTCGCCGTTTCACCGTCGTTCAGAATGCCGGGAATGACCGTATCGCCGAAGTGCATCCGGATCCTCGTGCCGCTCTTCAGCACCCGCGTCGGCATGGAAGGATTTTCCCGCTGGATGACCGCGCCGTCGGATGCGAGCCGTTTTTTCTCTTCCTCCGGAACAGCTGCAAATGTCACGGTCGGATTTCCCCGCCCCAGCGCGACCTGCAAGCCGTCGGGATTCTCCACGCGCCCCAGCACGGTGTAACGATAGGGAGAGGAGAAGTTCTCATAGAAGAGCACCACCGTGGAGCTGCCGTAAAGCATCAGATCGCCGCACCGGATTGTTCCGGGCGTTTCCGCCGACGTCGGCAGCGGTGTCGCCAGATCGGCATATTTCTCATTGCCGTTGAGTTCCCGCATTTCGACCGTCAGCGGCAGTTCCCGCAGAAACGCGGCGGCGGTCCCGTTCTCTTCAAGGACCGCTTGAAAACGCGCGGAACCGATGGTAATTTCAATGTGTTTTCCCATGGAGTCCCCCTTCGTTTTTTCCGCACACGCAACTACAATTAAAGCAAAAGCGATGATGGCCACCACTCCGACAGCGAAATACAATCCGCGCATCTCCAATGCCTCCCGCATGACTTCATTCTCCTGCGGCTCAAAAGCGATCAGCTCGTCACTTCTCAATGTAAACGATTTTTTTAAAATAGCAAATACTTATTTCTTATATCATGATATGCTTAAATCCTATATCAAAAAAACAGCGGCTCCGCTTTTTTTTCGATGAAGTGGAGTATTGCGGAGCGCACCGGCGGTGCTCCCGGCCGGAAAGGAGCGATCGATTCGCTCCGGCAGGATTTCAGAACCGCGGAAACGGAATGACGGCAGTTCAGTCGATCAGCAGACCGAATGCGCCGCAGACCGGCTCATCCCCTGGTTCCAGGCAACGGGTCGCGGTCAGACGGCAGCCGGAGGCAGCGCACTTCGCAAACAACACCCGCTGCGGAATCGGATTCGCCCGCAAATTGGCGAACTCCCCTTCCGCAACAGTCCGCCATTGCCCGTCGATCAACAGTTCAAACCGGTATTTGTCCGGCGTGCCGGCCCATCGGCCGGGAACCGGCGTATAGAGAAATCCATGCGAAGAGATCGGCTGCGCGAAGAGCCACTCCAGCGCCATCCCCCGTTTCTCCCCCGGGGGCAGTTCGAGGTAATTCTCCCGGTCCGGCAGGCCGGCCCCTTCCGCTCCGGGGTTCAGCAATTCCGCCGGGACCGGCCGACAGGCGAGCGTCAGCCGCGCGGCACCGGTAACGGTGGAGGTCAACCGGAACCGCAGCGCATCCCCGGCGATCTCCGGCAGCAGCTTCATCCGGCGCAGTCCGACCGCCTTCCCGGAAACAATCTCCCGCCAGACGCCGCCGATCCGCACCTCGATCGTGTATCCGGTGACGGACTCCCCGGCGGAGAGATCCTCGGCCATGTCGATCAGATTGAAGGCCCGCTTTGCACCAAACTCCACCACGGCCTCCTCTCCGGCGGAAAGGGAAAGCGCCGCGGAAACGACATCTTCGCCGTTCAACGCTTCGACCATTTCGCGGAACTCCCGCAGGCGGCGGACATCATTTTCATGCAGAACGCCGCGCCGGTCGGGAGCGATCCCCAGATTCAGGAACCCGCCGCATCCGACCGAACGCAGGTAGATTTTCGCAAGAGCCGGAACCGAACGGAGCAGTTCATCCTCTTCCGGATGGTAAAACCAACCCGGCCGCAGCGGCACGTCGCACTCCGGCGGAATGAAGAAACGCCCGTCCGCATGCCCGTTCTCCCCTTCCGCGCAGCAGGCGAATCCGGGAGCCGGCTCCCGCCCGGCGACGGGGGCATGGGGCGTGTAGGAACCGAACGCCTCCTTTCCGGCCAGGCCGTTCTCATTGCCGGGCCAGCGGACATCCGGTCCGATGTCGCTGAAGATCACCGCATCCGGCTGGAGATCGCGCACAATCTTCCAGGTGCTGCCCCAGTCGTAGTAGGTGGAAGCGTCGATCCGGCGGGTTTCCCGGGCACCGCCGTAGAAACCGTCTCCGCCGTTGGCGCCGTCAAACCACGCTTCGAACGCGGGGCCGTATCCGGAATAGATTTCACGCAGCTGCGCCTGATAGACCTTGAGATAGGCGGGGGTGCCGTAATCCGGGTGATTTCTATCCCAGGGGGAGACATAAAATCCCATCTCCAGACCGTACTTGCGGCAGGCGTCGGCGACCTCGCGGACCAGATCCCCCCGCCCGCCGCGGAACGGCGAACGGGTGATGTTGTACGGCGTGGTCTTCGTCGGCCAGAGGCAGAAACCGTCGTGATGCTTGCAGACCAGGATGATGCCGGAAAGCCCGCCGTCCCGGCAGGCGCGGACGATCTGTTCGGCGTCGAAGGCGGCGGGGGTGAAGATGGCGGGATCCTCATCGCCGTACCCCCACTCCTTTCCGGAGAAGGTGTTGAGTCCGAAGTGCATGATTGCATAGCAGCTGCGGGAGCCGCGGCGGAGGAGGCGTTCCGCCGGAACGCGCCCCGGATTGAATTGCTCCAGTATCAACATGTAAACGTTCTTTCCTGACAGTTTGAGAGTGGCACGTTCCACAGCACAGCCGGGAGGTGGTGTCATACTGTACCTCCTCGTCAGAGATTTTTCAAGGAATTTGCCGGGATGTCCCCCCGCCGGATCTGCCGAAGACCGCCGCCGTCAGACGTGCCTGGGGTCGCAATACTTTTTCAGCGTGCGTTTCAGGCGGTCGGCGTAGGAATACAAATCCGCCGGCGACTGAATGAAAACTCTTTCCTCCCCCTCGTCGTCGAAAAACATGACGGATTTGCGATCAGGATTGTTGAAGAAAAGCCGGCAGATCGGTTTGCGGTTATTGTCCTGGTAGAGAATCGCGCAATAGGTTTTGGCGTCCCGCATGGCAATCTCCTCCACCGGAATATCGCAGCAGAGAATCGCCCGGATGATGTTGTGAGCATCGATTTCATCCTGTGTGGTGACGACCTCCTGCGCCGTCTCGTTCCCCGACTGCGCAGTGGCCGCCGCGATCTCCTCGGACTTGGCCTCGGTGGTGTTCAGGGCGTTGTTGAGATGAGACTTGACCTTGTCATTGATCACGGTCTCGATGGCGGATTTCACCAGCGGAGAAATTTTTGCCCGGACCTTTTCCGTAAACATGCTGCCGCCGCAATCCATCTTCTTGAACACCAGCCGGACAAAATCCTCGGAAGGATTGGACAGCTCCTCCATCAGGACATTGCGCACAGCCGTCGCACACTTGAGCACATCGGCGCGATCCCGGATGCTCTTCTCGTCGAAGTCGGCTTTCGTGAATTTCACCAGTTCATTGAGATCGATTTTGTCCACTTCACGGAGGTTGATTTCCAGAAACGGCTTGGAATCCATGATATTGGGAGCTTCCAGATCGGTGAAGAACTTGTAGACGATTCCGTTGGTGAGGACTCCAAAACTCGCTTTGGTGGTGTGAAAGTAGCGGAACAACTGACTCTCATTGTCGAGCCGAAGATCGGAACGGCAGGATTTGCATTCGATCAGGATTGCGGGACTCCCTTCGTGGCAAATCGCATAATCCACCTTTTCGCCTTTCTTGATACCGAAATCGGCAGTGAACTCGGGAATCACTTCCGTAGGATCAAATACATCGTACCCCAGCATCTGGATGAAAGGCATGATGAAGGCGTTTTTCGTCGCCTCTTCCGTCTCGATGCGGTCAAAATTTTTTTCGATCCGTTCCGCCAAGCTCTTCAGAGCCTCTTTCATCTGAATCCCCTCCCTGTTTTTCCGGAAATCACCGGCCCGTCGCACGCGGTCAAGTTCGCCGTCGTCGATGTTGTCCCGCATTTATCAACAGCTTAAAATAGCTTGAAAAAGCAGATTGTCAAATCCGGAATCGTCACCGCTTCCCGGATTGCGACGAAGTCGGAAGAGGAAAGAATGAGAAAAAAAAGTACAGTTTCCTGCGGAACTGTACTCCCCGCCCCGCAGGCTTTGGGCGATCTCGCAGACGCCGCCCCGGGCTTCGGCCGTGCGGAAAAAAGGTTTCATGCACGGCTCTGCTCCAGACCGAAACAGCGCTTCAGCAGCTTCAGCGCCGGTTCCGCCCGGAAGGAGTGATCCGGCACCACGACATAGCTGTATTTCGTGTAATAGTCCGCTTTGGAAAGCCCGAAGAGCGGCACCGGTTCATGCATGGTCCGGGTCGCCGGATCCGCGTAGGCCGGATAGAAGGTGATCTGCAGATGATCTGAAGCGCCGCACACCCGGTAGGCCCGCTCGACGACCGAGAGAAACTCCTCCGCCCCCCCTTCCGTCAGTGCAAGGTACCGCGGGGCGAAAGCCGCACAGAGATCCTGAAAGGCGAAGTAACGCATTTTGCCGGGGATGATGTGCCAGTTGCCGATATCCTGGATCATCTCCCGCTCCGGCTCCTCGGTCACACTGACGTAACGGCGGCGGTCATCATGAAGAAAGTCGTTGAAGACTATCGCCTTGATCCTGTTGCAAAGCAGCCCGGTGGCGATGGCGGTCTCGGTTCCGAGGGAATGCGAGGAGATGGCGATCCGTTCCGGATCGACGAAGTCAAACCGCTCCAGATGCTCCAGAAAGCAGAGCTTCTGAAAAGTTGCCAGCCCGACGTAGCAGGTTCCGGAATCGAGAAGGCCGTGGCACATCTGAACGCGGGTCATCCCCTGCAGTTCTCCGAATTCCGGCGCGGCATGCAGGGCACACTCCCCGATGGCGGGATTGTCGAATGCAAAGGCGGCCATGCCGTTCCGCACCATGTGCAATGCCTGCGCGTTCCGTTCCGGGAAACGGTTCTGCGGCCACTCCGGATGCGGCGGCAGCGGCTCCCCGGCGAGCGACTCCTTGCTGTGATTCGAACCGGGCAGGCAGAGCACGCCGGGAACCGGATGCGCCGCGGACGCCCCTTCCGGGATCAGCACCAGAAAGGGAACCGCCGCGTAGTCGTCCGGATAGAACTCCCACTTTTCGAGCCGGTAACCGTCGCGTTCCTCCCGCCAAAGCCGGACCGGCGGCGGCTGCGGCGTGAACTCCGGCATTCCCAGAAGCTCGCGAAGCTTCGCTTTCACCCGCTCCTGGTAGCAGGCGAAACTCTCCCGGGTCAACTCCTCCGGCAGCGCCAGTTCCGGTTTCAGCCGCCGCAGAAACTCCATGTGGGCGGCCATCGTCGAAACGAACCGGCCGTCGGACCGGCGGGGAGAAAAATTTTTCTCGTAACTCAGCATCGTTTTCTTTTCTTGAATCAGAACTGCGGATGTAATATAACAATGCGCCCTTCCGTTTACAAATTCTCCCACTTCACGGCACAAGTTCCCAGGGATTGTCGTCGGCGTTCTCCGTGGAAATGAGTTTGTGCGCGTAGATCGCCGGTGAACTCCTGCCGGGCACGGCGTAGACATGCCCATCCACAAAGAGGACATTGCAGCTGGTTCCGTGAATCGGCGTAAGGGCACCGTCCCAGGTGGCGCTCGGCGTCGAAGAGCGCATCGAGACGCTCGGTTGGAGATTGTCGGAGCGGAAACAGTCCCCTCCATAGATTTTCCGGGAAGCTTTGGGAACACGGGACAACTTCACCGGCTGATCAGCGGCGGAAAGCACCCCGCCGGCATTCTTGTTGACCCCGTATCCGAACGCGGCCCAGCTGGTGTTTGGAGTACCGACATTGTCGTCGATGGAAACACCGTTATTGTAGAAAAGATCGAGATAGCGGTTGCCCGGCATGTAAGGCTTCTCCGGGCAGGTCATCGTGCGCGGCGTCAGCAGCCGGTTACGGTAGCAGTAGACGTTCCAGTAGTAGGATTGTTCCCGTCCCATATGCCAGAAACCGCAGGGCAGAATGAAGTCGTTGTAGTTCGACGCATATCCTGCGGCCGCCATGCCCACCTGCTTCAGGTTGTTCACACAGCTGATCGCCTTTGCCCGGGTACGTGCCTTGTTCAGAGCAGGCAGCAGCATTGCCGCCAGAATTGCGATGATCGCGATTACGATCAGGAGTTCGATTAAAGTAAAAATCTTCTTCTTTTCCATTTTCATCTCCTCCCTTCCTCGTTGCCTTTCTGATTGCGCCTGAAGTATTCCAGCAGCACGCGCTTGCGATCGTTGTCGGCGGAGGGACGCAGTTTTCCGGGAGCACCGGCATGTTCCACGCTCCACCCTTCCCATTCGCGGAAGGCGTGGTAGGTCCAGTCCCAGTGGTACTCTTCGAAGAGTTCGATGAGTCGCCGGAGATATTCCGCGGCACCGGGCGCCCAGGCGGTAACGGAAAACTCCCCCACAAACATTCTGGCCTTGTATTTCTTCTGGAAGTCGATGGCCGGCTGCAGAGTGCGCCGCAGATCCTCCTTCGATGTCGTCAGGGGAAGCACCCGCCGGGGATATTCGGCGATGTAACTCTTGTCGCCCACCCCCTGATGGGTGTAGGGACCGGGATGGTACATATGGATCTGATAGATGATGTTTTTCAGAGGCATCGGCGAAAATTCATCGTAGGTGAGCGGACTGCACCAGTTGTTGCTCTCGACGATGATCGGCGTTTCCGGATCGATCGCCCGAATGGCTTTCGCCGCGTCGAACTGGAGCGTCCAGTAGTCAAACTTCGCCGGACCGCGCTGATCCGGCTCGTTCACCAGATCGTATCCGTAGATAACCGGATTATCCTTGTAACGGGCGGCAATCCGTTTCCAGGTATCGAGAAACGCCTGCCGGTACTCCGGTTCCTCCATCATCAGGAAGCGCGCCTTGTTGCCGAAGGCGTCGGCGGCCTCGGCGCCGGCAGTGCCCAGCACGCCGCCGCGCGAATAACGCCCCCCGGGCGGGAAATGCATGTCGATGATGACGCGGATGTCATGTTCCCGCAATGCGGGCATCAGCGTATCGAGCTTGTCGAGGGCGCGATCGATCCATCTCTCGTATTCCGCGATGTCGCGGCCGTTGTTGCGGAGTCCGCCGACGATCTGATAACGCAGCAGATTGGCCCCCCAGCCGCCCAGATCATGAATATCCTGAACCGTGATCTTCTCCGGAATCGGACTCATGACGCCGCGTCGCCCGGCAAGTTCCTTCACTGCCGGCGAATATTCACAGACGAAGTCCGCAGGCACCGGAAACGGCTTCGTCGCAGGCAGAATCTCCATCGTGGGGTTGCGGAACTCCAGCACCCCCCACCCCTGCTGGATTCCGAAGGTGATGGAGGCACTCTTCAACGCCCGGGGATACTGGCAGAAATAGGAGACCTCCTGCCATTCCTGTTCCGTTCCGAGCAGGGAGGGAGAGGCGGTCCAGCTGCCGACTCCGGCGGTGTTGTGATGGGTGCCGAGAATCTTGCCGCCGATATGACTGCCGGAGGTATCCGAACCGATTCCCCGCCAGCGCATTTCCGCCCGGTAGCGGATCGCTTTCCCTGCAACTTTCTTCGGATCGAGTTTCAGTACCACCCCCCGGGTGCCGTTGGGCGGATTGGGGTGTTTCGGGACCGTAACGGTATAGATGCCGCGGCGATACACGGCATCCTTCCCCAGCACCAGATCCGACGGTCTGAGGGAGATCACCGGATTTTGCGCCGCTGCCACGCCGCACAGCAACAGCAGGGCAGGCAGAAGATAGAGTCTCATGCCGACTATCCTTTCTTTTTGAATCGATCTTTCATTGTTCCTCACCAGTCCTTTCGCCGGACGCCACGGCCGTCGGCGCCCGGCACGGACTTCAACATTCATTTCGCGGGCCACTCCAGAAGCAGAGCATCCAGAGGCGGCACGGTAATTACGGTTGCCTTTTCCGGCGGGAGGCGGAACCCGGGCCGTGCCTCTGCCGGATCGATCCGGCAGGGTTCGGGCTGTTCCCCGAAGTTGACCAGGAGAATCGCCCCTCTTTCTCCACAACTCCAGGCGGAGGCAATCACCGCGGGAGTTTCCACCGGCGGCCGGTTCTTCAGATAGATCCGCCGGGTGCCGCAGGAGAGGCGCGGCGCTTTTTCCATCCGCCCGCAGCGCAGGTAGTCCGCCGCCCGGCCGCGCCGGAGGCGCATCAGATTGGCGATCAATTCCACCAGCGGCTCCTGGGCAGGTTCCGGGTCGCTCCAGGAAAGATTCCAGTGCCAGTGAATCTTTCCGCCGTTCTTCAAAACCACGGAAAGCAGATTGCCGAAGGCGAAGTTCCACGCCAGTTCCCATTGCAGGAAGAACGGCGTACGTTCCAGATCGACCCACTCGTTCAGGCAGACACCGTTCCCGGAAAATCCCGCCGTATACTCGTGGAACAGATACGGATAGAGCGGCACCGGCACGCCCCCCGCCCCCCACGCCAGATGGCTGCGCAGATCGTTCAGACGGCAGACGCCCAGGTAGGGCTGCGCGGCCGCATTTTCGCATCCGAGCAGCGTCTCACCGGCAACATTCTCCGCTTCCGCCAGCAGCTCCCTCATGGATGCGGTATGCCACGCGCCGGGCAGGTCGGGGTGCCCGTGCCGTCTCGAGTAGCAGAACGGAGCGCTACACCCCTGATTTTGGTCGAAATACTGCAGATAGTCCACTCCGAGCCGTGCGGCGGAAGCGATCTCATGCGCCACGGTATCCTGCGTAAAACGCCGGTTCGGACAGAGGTCATAGCCGATGCGCTGCCCCCTCGGACCGTTGCAGACCCGGGAAAACGCCTCCCCGCGCGGACCGATGCAGATCTCCTTCTCGAGATGTTCTTCTGCGAACTGCGACGTCCGGTCATACGCCGGATCGATCATGCTTTTCTGCGTCCAGCCGATTCCGGAGCCGTAGAGCCCAACCGCGTCGCCGGTTTCATGCATCGCTTCGAGAAATTCCGCCAGCGGCTCCTCCCCGCCGCTCGGCGGCCAGATGTACGGCGGCGCCCAAGGTGCGGTTCCCTCCCAGTGCATCAGCAACGTCAGAATCCGGCAGTTCCACCGTTCGCGATACCGGGCGACCACCGGAAGCGCCGCCGAATAGGGATAGTATTCATTGGGGATGAGCCCCCCGTGATCCAGCCCGCAACCCTTGACCGGGTAGATCAGCAGAACCGGCGCCTCCAGCAGCAGCCGTGGCATCCGTGTCTCCAGCGTCACAGGCAGCATCGGATCCTCGTGCTCCATCCATTCACGGTAGAGCGCCGCCGCCTCCTGCCAGTCCCCCCGAAAGCCGATGACGGCGACCTCATACGACACTGCACCCGATCCACCGGTAAAATGCTGCAGCAACGGCAGCGCCGCCTCCCCATCCGGACGAAAATCGATGCTCTTCGGCCCATGCTCCGGATCGCGGCAGAGGAAACACAACCCAGCATCCCCGGTATAGAACGCCTCGAACTGCATCGCCGCCGGGCCGGGATAGAAACCGCTGACTCCGGTCAGCGGGTAGTCCGCTTCTTCACAGCGGAAGGAGGCGGAACGCTCCCGTTCCTCCAGATCACGAACCAGCGTCCCCTCCGCGAACGGGAGCAGGTAGTTCCCGTCGGAGAAACGACGCAGGCGAATCCGGGGGAAATCGATCCACTCCACCTTGAAATCCTCTCGGCCGGGCGAAACGGCGATCCGCCAACGGATCTCCGCTCCGTCGCACCGGGCTTCGATCTCGACCTCGGTACCGGGCAGAGCGGCGCAGTCGGAAAAGACCAGGGAGAAGTTCCCGGCGTCTTTCCGATGCTGCACGGCGGAGAAATCCCGCGCCTCCAGCTGCAGCGGATTGCCGACGAAGTCGCGCAACCGGCAGACAAACAGAGTCTCCCTTCCGGCGGCCGGCGCAGCAAACTCCACACCGCCGAACCGCAGAGATTGGACAATTCCCCGGGAATCCAGTTCAAGACAGACAGACTCAACAGATCTCATTTTTTCATCTCCCAAGCTTTCTTCTGCATATAGTATACCGCAAAACCTGCCGGAGCCCAAGAGAGAATTTCATAAAAAAATGTAACGATCTGCTATTTCTTAATGATAAGCTCCCGCTGTTTGCGAAATTGAGAGGGAGTGATACCAAGCTCCCGATGAAAGAGTTTGATCAGATAATTTGCTGAGCAGAATCCCGATAGAGCGGCGATCTCATTGATGGAAAGTTCGGTGGACACCAAATAGTGCTGCACCTGAAGGAGCCGCGCTTTCAGGAGATATTTCATCGGCGACATTCCGAGAGCGGAACGGAATTTCTGCGTGTAGGCAGGCACACTCATCCGGGAGTTTTTCGCCAGCTGCTCGAGCGTGAAATGCCGCTCCGGGTTTTCCTCCATCATAGCGATCGACTGGAGGATGCTGAAACGATCCTCATGCACCTCCGGGCGCGTCATCTCCGGTCCCCGCAGCGCCGTCACCAGAAAGTCGAGGATCTGCGCCGTCATAATGGTCAGCGAGCCGGCCCGTTTCTGCAGGGATTCGGCAACGGCACGGTCGAGCGAGAGTCTTCCCCAGTGACGCATCGATGCCGGAAAATGTATGATGGTGTCCGGCACACAGGAACGCTCCCCGAAAAAGCGCTGCCAGCCCGGCAGTTCGCGCAGCTCCGGATACTGGGCAAGAAATTCCGGTCTTACAAAGAGGTTGTAAAGCACCATATCCCTGCAGTGCTCGTAGCTGTGTCTCTCGCCGATCTGAACCGAAAAGACATCCCCCTGAATCAGGCAGTTGGTACGGGTCCGTCCGTTCAAATCGATATGGCTGTGCAGAGCGCTGCCCCGGGCGACGAACACCACTTCGATGAAATCGTGGGAATGCAGACAGACATAATCCAGCTGCTCCGCCTTCTCCAGCATCACCGGGAATTCCTGCGGCATATCGACGCTGCTGCCGGAAAAAAAGGTCAAGCCATCCATACGGGGTTCCTCTCTGCGAACATCAACCGGCGATCCGGCAAAGCTGCTGACATTTGCGGAAAACATTTGCCCCCATACTCCGTCCGAAGGAAATTGCTCCTGTTGAAATTCAGCCATCAAGCCGTTCGAGAATCTCCAGCGCGGCGGCGACATCCCCCCGCGGAAGCTGTGCGATCACCTCGGGGGAACGGTCCCACCAGCGGGTTTTGAGCAGCCGGGCGACGGTCTCCTCGTCGAACCGGTACTTGATGACGCGCGCCGGGACCCCCACCGCGATGGCGTAGGGCGGAATATCCTTCGTCACCACCGCCCCCGCGCCGATCACCGCGCCGTCGCCGATGGATACGCCATCCATGATCGCCACATTGAGCCCGATCCAGACATCGTTGCCGATGTGGACGGGGCGTGTATTCTGGAATACAACCCGTTTTTCAGGCGGGATACTCAGCTCTCCATCCTCACCACGCCAGGAGGCAGGATGCGTTGTCAGCGCATGCACCGGATGCATGGAAGTTCCAATCGAGACATTTTTCGCAATGGAGCAGAATTTCCCGATCCGGGTGCGGGAGTCCACGATCGTGCTGCCCGGCACCACATAGGTATGTTCCCCGATGATGCCCGCCCGGAACAGTTTCCGGTTCAACCGGGCCAGACGGGAATGGCGACGGCGAAAATCCCGGCGTTTCCGGCTGCTGTAAAAATAGAGCAGAAACGCAGCAATCTTGAACAGAAATGAATCCATCTTCCCCCTCCGCAAATATTCCATTTCTCTTTCGCCGGCGGCGATGTGACGCTCCCCGTCTTCCGCACTTCGTGTGCCGCCGTGTTTTCTTTTTTTCACCCGTTCTGCAGGAGACGCTCCAGCTCCGCCACCCGGTGATCATGGGTGTGACAGGCGAGACAGCGGCGGCGCGCCGCCGCTCCGACCGCTTCGGCGAATCCAGGTTCAGCCAGGCACCGTTCCACCTGGGCAAGCAGCTCCTCCGGCGAGCGGAACAGCAGAATCTCCTTCCCCGGTTCAAACGCCGCCTCAGCCTCCTCCACATACTCCGCAATCAGACATCTGCCCGTGGAGGGTATGGCAAAACATTGCAAACTCAAAATCGTCCGGAACCGGTCCAACGGCTCCTGCAGGATGTTGATCATCGCATCGGACGCCTGATAAATCTTTACCAGCTCCCGCCCCACAACATTGCGGCCCAGGCGGGCGCAGCGGTTCAGCCCCGACCGCCGACTCTCCGGACAGCGTCGCCAGCGGTCGCCATACAGGGCAAGTCCCTTCCCGGCCAGAAGCGAACAGAACTCCACCCGCCGCTTCGTCGCCCGTCCGATGTAGGAGACCGGCGCTTGAAAACGGCGCCGGTCTCCGGAGGAGAGCTTCATCGGCGCATAATAGTCCGGATCCGCGGCGGAAGGCAGGTAGAACGCCTGCACCCCCTCTTCCGCGGCACTGCGGACCATGTACTGCGATGCAGTGAGCGGCAGATCCACCTGACGAAACGCGGCAACCACGCTCTTGACCGGATTGTGCGGTCCATCCAGATCGTGGATGGCCACCACTCCATGATAATAGGATTTCAACCGGGGAAAATCATACTTCCAGCTGGCGACGCAGTAGATGAGATCCGGTTGAAAACGCTTCACCAGCCGTTCAAGCGAACGCTGACGACGTTCATCGGCCATGTGCCGGGGCAGAGAGATCCCGCAAAATGACGCCATCCGGTGATAATCCCCGACGGCGATCTCATGGCCGCGCCGCCGGAAGGCCGCTTCGATGTGTGAAAGATGAAGCCCCATCCAGGAACTTTGCTTGCCGAGCATGAGAACACGCATTCTGTTACCTTTTCTCCTGACATCCCGCACTTGTCCGATTCCGGACGAACTCCTCCAGCAGGTCGACGGCAACCCCGGCCCGACAGCAGAAATTCCGTCCGCCGCCATGTGAGATGATCCGCGCCCGATACTCGCCGGGGCGGCCGAGCATCTCCGTCAGCAACTGCAGAAACACTCTGTCGCTCCACGGTTCCGGAACGACGACGCCCCCCGCCTCCGCGACAAAATCGCAGAATCCGCACGCTGCCGAGCAGATCACCGGCAAGCCGGAGGCGATTCCTTCGAGCAGAACATTGCCCGCCGCCTCGTTGCGGGCGGGGTGAACCATGAGATCGGCGGCGAGGAGCAGTCCCGGAACATCCTTCCGGGGACCCAGCACGCGGAGCGCCTGCTCCGGCAGTCCGCAACGGCGTCCGAACGCCCGAATGCGGCGCTCATCGGCGGCTCCGGCGATGCAGAAGCAGCAGCGACTCCGCAACTCCTCCGGCAGAGCCGCAACGGCACGGATAACCCGATCGACCCCTTTGCCGAAAAAGTGACCGCCCACCTCGAGCAGCATCAGCGAACTCTCCGGCACGCCAAGTTCCCGGCGCTTCTCCGCCCGAATGTGCTCCGCGTCCGCCCGGATGCGAAATTCAGGAGAAATACCGGGCGGCAGATAGAAAAAACGCTCCTCCGGAGTCCCGTAACAACGCATGAAGTCCCGTTTCTGGCGCGAGGTGATGTAGAAGATATTCGTCCGGCTCCGCGGGGAAAAGACCTCCCGTTCCTGTTCAAGAAAGGAGCGGTAACGCGGCAGCAGTTTCAACAGCAGAGACGAGTGTTTGCGCGGCATCTCCACCGCGAGACAGTTGTCGGCGGCGAAATACCAGTCACAGCCGCCGAACCGGTTGAAGGCAAGCGAGAGGTCGAACGCCTCCTGTTTCAGCGCCCCGGCGAAGCGCACCGCGAATTTCCGGGCGCGACGATGATTCGAGCCGCCGCCGCACTCCAGCAGCCGCACGCAAATTCCGGAACGGGGCCCGGCCCCCTCCCACGCACCGGTGAAAACGGTCACCTCGTGACCGCGGGCGGCCGCGCACTCGGCAATCCGCAGCATATCGGACTGCAGACCGCCGAATGGGAAATATTTGAACAGAGCAAACGCAAACCGCATGAACCGGATTCCCGCCTTTTCACGACCCGAGACGACCGGGATAATATATGCCGGAGGCGAAAGATTTCAAGCGGCTTCCGGAGGAACCGTCGATTTTCCGCCGGAATAAATCCGTGAAAAAACGCTTTTCCTCTTGAATTCCCGCCGGAACTTGCTACAGTATGACGCAGGAGAACTGAACCGTATCATGAACACACCCGATCCCCGATTATCTCAATATCCGACCAATTGATGAATATATCTTCCTCCCTGCCGAAAA
>ENA-UONW01001443-UONW01001443.1-human-gut-metagenome-genome-assembly--contig:-CS52-NODE-1443-length-28332-cov-12.960109_pt1 | contig 28332 bp, 26 predicted proteins | sample MGYA00242463_ERZ724010 | MGnify/ENA metagenome assembly ERZ724010 | reverse complement strand
CGCAGCCGCCGGAGCGGTGCTTAAGCCGTCAGGCGGGAATTGTGCGGTATTGCCTAAAGCAAAAACACCCCCGGATGCACGAACCAATGTGCATCCGGGGGTGTTTTATTTCGGGTTTTAACGGTTATTCGTATCTCAAAGCCTCAATCGGGTCCAGCTTGGCGGCTTTGTTGGCGGGGTAATACCCGAAGAACACGCCAATGGCCATACTGAAACCAACGGCCACTACGATGGAAGAAATCGTAGGCTTGCCCGGCACTTTCATCAGGGTGCTCAATCCCACACCGGCCGCGATACCCAGCACCACGCCGATGACACCGCCGATCAGGCAGAGGATCACGCTCTCGGTGATAAACTGCATGCGGATGGCCGACGCCGGGGCGCCCAGCGCCTTGCGGGTGCCGATCTCACGGGTGCGCTCGGTGACCGAGACCATCATGATGTTCATAACGCCGATGCCGCCCACCAGCAGCGAGATGGCGGCAATGGCCGAGATGCCCAGAGACACGGTGTTCAGCATTTCGGTCATGCTTTCTACCAGGTTGGAAATGCTGGACGCGCTGACCGTCCAGCTGTCGTTGTAGGTGTAGTAGCTGGCGAAGAAATCGCCTACGGTGTTCACAAAACTGGTCACGTCCACGCCGTTGGCGGCCACCACCGTAAAGCTCTGGTAGCCGCTGGCGATGCCGGTGATGGTGCGGGCCACGTCCAGCGGGATGTAGATGTCCGTCTGGATGTCATCATCGCTGGTGGAACCGAACATGCTGGAATAGCTGTCCTCGGTGTATTTATACACACCTACGATGAAATAGGTGTACAAAGTGCCGTCGCTGCCCTGCAGAGTGAAGGACTTGCCGATGGCATCCTGCGGGCTGCCGCCGATGGCCTGGGTGACGAACTTCTCCGAGACACAGGCCAGCATACGGCCCGTGTCTTTGGCATCGTCCAGCCAGCGGCCGTATAAGATCTGCGAGTCATCGTCCTTGTTGGCCAGCGTGTCGTGGTTTACGCCGCTGACTGAGGCTTTGATGGTCGTGGTGGGGTCGCCGTATTTAGAAATCGTCTCCTGGCCGACGTCCACCGTGTATTCAAAGTGGTCTACCTTGTCAGGAAAAGCTGCATAAAAATCATGGATCATCGCATCGGTAATGCGGTCGCTTTCGCTGGGGGTCTCGTCCATAAAGCGGCGCAGCGTCACACCCTGGGCCGTGCCCTGGGTATCGCCGGAGGTTTTCTGCTTGACCGTTACCGTAATGTTGCTTACGCCCATGCCGGACATTGAGTCAGTGACCGAGCCGGTCATGCTGTTGCCCACCGTGACAATGGCAATGACCGCCGCAATGCCGATGATGATGCCCAGCATGGTCAGCAGGCTGCGCATCTTGTTGCTGCGCACGCTGGCAAAGGCCATGCTGATATTCTCAAAGAGCTGCACGTTTGCCACTCCCCTTTCTTTCGCCCACGATCAGCCCGTCCCGCAGGGTCAGCACACGCTCACATTCGTCGGCCAGCTCGGGGTTGTGGGTGATGAGCACGATGGTTTTGTGGTAGGTGTTGTGCATTTCATGGAACAGATCCATGACGGTGCGGCTGGTCTGGCTGTCCAGCGCGCCGGTGGGCTCATCGGCCAAAATCAGCGCCGGTTCGTTGACCATGGCGCGGGCGATGGCTACACGCTGCTTCTGGCCGCCGGAAAGCTCGTTGGGCTGGTGCTTCATGCGCTCGCCCATGCCTACGCGCTCCAGCCATTCCTTGGCGCGGCGGGTGCGCTCACCGCCGGGCACACCGGCGTACAGCATCGGCAGCTCGACGTTTTTCAAGGCGCTCTGCCGGCCGATCAGATTGTAGGTCTGGAACACAAAGCCGATCTTGCGGTTACGGATATCGGCCAACTGGTTATCTTTGGCGTCATGGATGTTCACGCCGTCCAGCGTGTACTCACCGGCGGTGGGCTTATCCAGCACGCCGATGATGTTCATCAGGGTGGATTTGCCGGAGCCGGACTCGCCCACGATGGCCACAAATTCACCGGGGTAGACCGTCAGATCGATGCCGTGCAGAATTTCCAACTCATTGGGCTTGCCGATGTAGTAGCTTTTGCGGATGCCGTGCATCTCGATCAGCGGCTTTTTGGTTTCCGGGACAGGGGAGACAGGCTGCGGGGCATCATTCTGGGTCAGCAGGCTTGCAGCAATCTGTTTGGCAAAGGCTTCGGTATCGCGGGCGTCGGCGCCGCGGCGGATGGGGGTAGGGCTCTGGCTCATTGTCCGCCTCCCGGCCCGCCGTCAGGGCCGCCTGCCGGGGCATCGCCGCCGCCCATCACAACAGTGCCCTCGGGCATGTTGCTGGGGTCGCCTACATACAGGTCGCCGTTTTCCATCTGCTGCACGCCGTCGGGCAGGGTGGAGTCGCTGCTGGTCTCAATACCCTGGGTCAGGTCAGCGCTGGAGCGGATGACATCGCCCTCCTGCAGGTCGCTGCCGGTGATCTCCACATAGAAATCGTTGGTGTCGCCGGTGGTCACGGTCACCTGCTCAAAGGTCATATCCACGCCTTCGCCGCCGGTCTTGCGCAGTACGTAGCTGCTGCCGTCGTCGGCGGTGCCCACAGCGTCGCGGGGCACGATAAAGACGTTGTCTTTCTCGCTGATAACGATCTCCACCTTGGCGGAAATGCCGATCAGCAGGCCGTCCGCATCGCCATTGACCACGACCTTGGCGCCGAAGCTGCCCGTGTCGTTGGCAACAGGGTCGATCTGGGTCAGGGTGCCGTCGATCACAGCGTCGCCGGTGGCATCGCTGGTGATGTGGCAGGTCATGCCGGTAGAAAGTTTAGGCACACTGTTGGCGGGAATGGTCACGTCCACCACCAGTGCATCGGTATTCTGGATGGTAGCCACGGTGCCGCTGCAGACCGAACCAACGGTAGCATTCAGCGCCGTGATGGTACCGTCCATCGTGGCAGTCAGGGTGCAGTCCTCCAGGGTACTGCGCAGTGTTTCCAGATTGTCCGGGGTACGCTGGGCCTGCTCCAGCTTGGTAGCGCTGTCCTCCACATTCTGGGATTTGTTCAGCAGGTTGGAGTAGTTCTTCTCCTGGTCGTAGCTGTCGTGGGCCGATTTGACCTGCTGCTCACAGGTACTGATCTGGGTATTGGCAGTGTCGACAGCGTTCTTAGCGGAGTCCAGGGCGGATTCCGCCTGATTCTTGGTGCTGTCGACGTTTCTCAGGGCGTCCGAAATATTGTTGAAACCGTACAGGCCCAAAGAGGGAGCAGAGCAGCTGTTCTGGGCATCCGTCAGGGAAGCTTGTGCGCTTTGGTAGGCTTCCTGCGCGGACTTCAAGTTGTCGTTGGCGGCGTTCATTGCGTCCTTGTTGGCGTCGCTGGGGTCAGCGTTGTAAGCCGCAATGGCGCTGTTTACAGCGGAGATAGCCTGATTCTGGGCATCGGCAGCGGCGTTCAGCGCGGCGGTGTAGGTGCTGATGCTGGCCGAAGCACTGTCATAGGCGGATTTCAGCGTGTTATAGTCAGATACCGCAGTATCGTAGGTGCTCTGGATCTTGCGCTCGTTCTCCTGCGCCTTGGTCAGGGCATCCTTGGCATCCTGCAAATTCTGGTCAGCCTGGTCGATCTTGGCCTGCAGGTCGATGAGGCTATTCTCGTGCTGCACGGTGGAAGTTTCCAGGTCTGCGGTAGCACGGTCATAACTGGTCTGGGCCGATTTCAGTGTGTCGCCGTAGCTTTCTTCGGCACTTTCGATCTGCTTTTCCAGGTCGGAGGTGTCCAGCGTGGCAATGACGTCACCTTTTTTCACGGTATCGCCCACGGCCACCTTGACCTCGCTGACCTTGTACAGCTTGGCCGAGTCGGCCACAGTCACACTGGCCTCGTAGCCGGATTTTACGGTGCCGTTCACACTCACCGAGTCGGTCAGGCTTGTCTTTTGCAGGGTGGAGGTGCGCACGAACTGGTAGGTGGAACCGGCGGCCTTTTTGCCGCCCAGCACAGCGCGCAGCACCAGCACAGCTGCGATCAGCACCACCAGCAGCAGGGCGGTCAGCTTTTTATGCTTGCTGAACCATGCCAGCGGATTGCGCCGGGTCTTTACGGTATCTTCCATTTGGTATTCCTTCCTCTTTAACGGGGTGGTAAATTTTGACTTTGGCATTATAGCATGAATTTGTGTAAAAGTTTTGTATGAGGTGTGAAAAAAGGCCCCGCAAGTGGGGGCCTTCCAAAAAATTATTTTCCAAACAGCGCACTAATTCCGCTGAACGTATTCGTGATCGTCTCCACCTGCTGCTGCAGTTTATTCACGTTGTCCATCAAGGTGGGCAAACCTTGCAGCACGGTGTTCAGGCTGTCCACATCCAGCTGCTTCAGCTGCTCGGTGATGGCAGGCAGGTCCTGCATCATGTTGTTCAGTTCATCGGGGTCCAGCGTGTCCAGGCTGCTTTGCAGGGTGTCGGCCAGTTCGTTTACCTGTGTGCAGGCGGTCATGACCTCTTTATAGGCCTGGTCCATGTGGTTCCAGAACAGCCCCAGCACCACCAGCAGCACTACCGTGATGATGATGGTCAGCAGCATGCGCAGGCGCTGGTTTTTCATAATGCTGCGGTTCTGCTCGTCCTGCAGTTCCAGCTGGGCTTCAATGCGGTTCAGCTGGGCTTTCAGGTCGGCGGCGTCCAGTTTGCCGTCGCCGGTCTCGTCGTTATGGGCATCCAGTTCGGCCACGCGGCTGGCCAGCTGTTCGTCCATCTTGCGGTTCAGTTTCTCGTCCATACGGGGTCTCCTTTCAGGCTTGCGGCCCGGTGCGGACGTCCCGCATCACGAACCAGAAGGTGGAGCCCTGCCCCACGGCGCTGTTTACGCCAAAGGCAAAGCCGTGCTGCTGTAAAATTGCTTTGGTAATGGAAAGTCCAAGCCCGGTGCCCACTTTGCCGGAATCCTGCCGTGCGCGGTAGTAGCGGTCAAAGATATAGGGCAGATCCTCCGGCGGGATGCCGGGGCCGTGATCCTCAATCTCCACGCGGCAGCCGTCCGCCTGGGGCAGCACCCGCAGCATCACCTGGCCGTCCGCACCGATGTGGTGGAAGGCGTTGCCCAAGAGGTTATGCAGCACCCGCTCCATCATGGCGGGGTCGGCCCGCACCGGGGCGGCCTCGTCGGCCTGCAACTCCAGATGCCAGTGGTTCTGGTCGCACAGGGCGTCGTAGCGGCCCGCAACTTCAAAGCAAAGTTCGCCCATGTCAAAATCAATGAGGTTGGGCTTTTCGGCGCCGCTCTGCACCTTGCTCAGCTCCATCACGCTGTTGACCAGTGCCGATAGACGGTCGGTCTCGTCCACAATGATGTTGCACTGCTCGGTGCGCTTTTCGGCGTCAGTGCCGGTCAGGTCGCGCACAGTCTCGGCGTAGCCCTTTATCAGGGTCAGCGGGGTGCGCAGGTCGTGGCTGACATTGGCCAGAATGTCCTTTTCCAGCTGGGCGCTGCGCTTGACCTCAGCGGCCATGTGGTTGAAATCCTCGGCCAGCTGGCCAATCTCGTCATGGTGTACAACGGGCAGCTGGATATCATAGTTGCCGGCAGCAATCTCTTTTGCACCGCTGGAAAGCTGCTGCACCGGCCGGGTGAACCACCGGCTGAACAGCATGGCAAACAGCAGATCCAGCACCAGCAAGATCAGCGCCACCGGCCACAGGATGCTGCGCAGCACCTCGGCGGCTGTGGCGATCTGTGCCATGCCGGTGGACACGATGATGCCGTACTTGCCGTCCGCCGAAAGCTGGCCCACCAGCATCTGTCGGGTGGAGCCGATCTGCACGATCTTGTACAGTGAGCCTTCCTCGAACAATTCCTGCCTAAAGGTGATGAGCTGGCGGGTGTTGAGGTTGTACCCGAACTCCCCGCTGAACGAGCCGCTGCTCTCGTGAAGCAGGCAGGGGAACATGCTCTCGTAGGCTTTCAGGCAGCGCAGTGTCGAATCGCTGAAGTCGACGCAGTAGCCGTCCATATTGATCTTTTTGTCGGAAAAGGTCTGGCCTAAAGCAGTCCAAAAATCATCGTCCAGCTGCAAAACACCGAAATCCCGGCTGGAAATTTCGGAGTCGGTCTGGTCAAAAATGGCCGTGATGGCGCTGGCTTTGTTGGTCAGGTTTTGGCGGATGGTGGCGTTATATTTCGGGGCCAGCGCGTAGGTGATGACGCCCCAGATCAGCCCCACGGTCAGCAGGGTCATGGCCCCGATGAAGAACATCAGCTGCCAGCGGATGCTGATGGACGGGGCGCGCTTTTTAGCGTTTTTCAAAGCGCGGCACTTCCCTTACGATAAGACTTCGGGGTCGAATTTATACCCGATGCCCCACACGGTAACGATGAATTTGCGGCAGGGGCCCAGATGGCCGCGCAGCATTTTGATGTGGGTGTCCACGGTGCGGTCCTCGCCGTAATAATCGTAGTTCCACACCTGCTGCAAAATTTTCTCGCGGCTCAGGGCGATGCCCTTGTTGTTGACCAAAAAGACCAGCAGGTCGAACTCTTTGGGGGTCAGCGGGGCTTCCTGCCCGGCTACCTTGACGCTGTGGCTGGCGGTATCAATGACCAGGTCGCCAAAGGTGAACACGCCGGAGTTCTCGACCGGTTTGGGCATGGTGCGGGCCAGCACGGCCTTGACGCGGGCCACCAGCTCCCGCGGGGAGAAGGGCTTGACAACGTAGTCGTCGGCGCCGCCCTCGAGGCCGGCCAGTTTATCGTATTCCTCGCTGCGGGCAGTCAGCATGATGACGGGGGTCATGATCTTGCGGGTGCGCATCTCGCGCAGGCAGGTCATGCCGTCCATAAAGGGCATCATGATGTCCAGGATCACCAGGTCGATGCCCCCCTGGGCCAGCACGGCCAGCGCCGCGCCGCCGTCCCCGGCTTCCTCACACACAAAACCGGCGTACTGCAGATGCTCCCGGATCAGGTCCCGGATACGCGGTTCATCGTCAACGATCAATATTTTTGCCATAAGGATGACCTCCTCATTTACCTCTATTTATAATAATAACACAATACAATGTGATGATGGAAGAATTGTGAAAACTTTTGGGAAAAAGTTTTAAAACTTCTTTTTGATTGGTGGCCACCAGGCCCTGCCTGTCCTGCGGCAGGGCCTTTTATAACGGATAGCCCTGTTAGCGCTTCCTTTTTGCGACCAAAAAAGGAAGCAAAAAAGTCCCGCTGTTGCGAGGCAACAGACTTCTTTACGGGACGGCGGCGCTCGTTGTGCGTCGCCAGGCGCGCACTATCGGAAGCAGCGGAGACCTTTTCGGTTCCCTTTGGGCCTCCAAAAGAACCCATAACGGCAATATGCCATTAAAACGAGCGAAGCGCCGCAAGGCGGCGCGGAGCGGGAGCCACTCCGCATGGCGGCGGAACACCGAAAACCGCAACCAACTAAAAACATCCAAAATCTTGCAAAACCACTCCCAACCCGCTACAATAAAATAAACAAAGAAAGGTAGGTGCCCAACAAAAATGCTCCACGTTACAAGCATTGATTTAAACCCCGATAGCCGGGAAGAGCATCTGCCCGGTTATACGCCTAACTTTCCGCATATCGCCAGCCTCGTGCAGGGCGCACGCTACTTTGGAGGCAAGGCTTCCTGGCACTGGCACGAGAGCGTGGAACTCTTCTACGTCCGCAAGGGTGCCATCCTCTACCGCACCCCGCATTGCGAGCACGTCATGCGGGCGGGCAGCGGCGGCATGGTCAACAGCAACGTGTTGCACTCCACCCAAATTTTAAAGCCCGAAGCTGACCTGGAACTGGTGCTGCATCTCTTCTCGCCCGCGCTGGTGGCCGGTGTGCCCGGCGGCACGGTGGAGGAACAGTATGTCCGCCCGCTGGTGCAGGATAAGGAGAAAGAGCTGATTTTGCTGGACCCAGCCGATGCCGCCCAGACAGAAACCTTGACGATGCTGCGAAAAACCTTTGATCTGGACGAGACCGCTTACGGCTATGAGCTGCGCCTGCAGGCCGCATTAAGCGAGATCTGGGCGCACCTGGCTGCACAGGCCCACCCGCGCCCCGGCACCGAGGAAAAGGCCGCCACCGCCGCGCAGAAAAAGCTCAAGCAGATGATGGTCTACGTCAACGCCCACTATGCCGAGAAGATCACCGTGCCCATGCTGGCGGCTGCGGCCTATTGCAGCGAGAGGGAGTGCTACCGCACGTTTCAAAGCTGCCTGCACACCAGCCCCACCGACTACATCCGCACCGTGCGGCTGCAATCCGCCTGTAAAATGCTGCTGGAGACTGACCGCACCGTGACCGACATCGCCCAAAGCTGCGGCTTTGGCACCAGCAGCTATTTTGGCATGCAGCTCCACGCCGAGACCGGCTGCACCCCTACCGAGTATCGCGCAAAATGGCAGAATGTTGATACATGAAGTCGGGAATCGAATAGCAGAAAATCTCTCCGCTGTGCTATAATACAGTTGCAAAAAAAACAGCTTGCATTTTGCCGCGCCGCGCGGTACAATGGCGGCGGAGCGTGAAAGATTATGATTTTGCTAGTAATACTGGTGATTTTGGCTGCGCTGGTGCTGTTTGCCGTCTGGCCCGGCGCTAAGCGCGAGGACCTGCGGGCCCCGTTCTATGGCCGCAACTATGCCCACCGCGGCTACTTCGGCAAGGACCAGCGCCCGCCGGAAAACAGCCTGCCCGCTTTTGCCGCCGCGGCCCGCCACGGCTATGGCATTGAACTGGACGTACAGTTTACGTCTGACCATAAGCTGGTGGTTTTCCACGATGATACGCTGGACCGCATGACCCCCGGCAAGGGCTTTGTCCACGATGCCGCCTGGGCGGAGTTCTCCGCCATGCCGCTGGCGGGCAGCGATGACCACCCGCCGCTGTTTGCCGACATGCTGCGCACTGTGGCCGAGGCCAATCCCGCCACGCCGCTGATCGTCGAGATCAAGAGCCGCCACGAGTACACCAAGCCCTACCTGGAGGACCTTTGCCGCGCCACCCTGGCCGCACTGAAAGCCTACCCCGGCCCCTACTGCATCGAGAGCTTCGACCCCCGCGTGGTGGGCATCATCCGCCACCAGGCGCCCGGCGTGCTGCGCGGTCAGCTGTCCGACAGTTACCGCAGCTACCGCCATGACGGCACCCATCCCGTCCCGGCGTATGTGTTGTCCCACTGCTTTGGCAACTTTTTGGGCCGGCCGGATTTTATTGCCTGGTGCCCCGATAAGCGCAACTGGGCTGTCCGCCTGGCCGACGCCCTGGGCGCGATGCCGGTGATGTGGACCGCCCTGCCGGAACATAACACCAAGCAGCTGGAAGCCGAGAACGATGCTGTGATCTTCCAGTGGTACGAGCCGGTGGAAAAATACAAATAACATACAAAACGCAGCCCCCGCATACCATTATGTGAAAACGAATGGCAGGGGGGCTGCGTATGTTTTTATTTACGGTAACAAAACCCGGCTTGCGGCAGGCGGGGGCGCTTGCCCTGTGCGCGGTATGCCTGTGCGGCACGGTGGCGGCAGCGGTGCATTTCTCCGGCGACGCGGTGGCTGCGGCTGCACTGGTGACGGCCACGGTGGAGACCACCCAGGACATCGGCACCTACTTTACGGGCTACGGGTTCGAGACGGACCTGTCCAGCGCGGCGGTGGATAAGGTGAAGATCCCCAAAAAGTGGGACGACAGCTTTACCGCTTTCAACCAGGTGGTGCAGGAAAGCGGCCTGGACCTGGGCAGCTACAAAGGCAAAACGGTGGAAAAGTGGACGCTGCTTTGCCCGCAGCTTTCCACCGGCGACGAGGATACCTACTGCGTTTTGCTGGTGTACAAAACCAAACCGGTAGGGGCGTACCTGCTGGAGAAGCCCTCCGGCGAGGTAAGCGGGCTGGTTACGGCGGCGAAGACCGCCGCGGAAGCCGACGGCGTGGAGATCGAATACCCTGAGGATTAAGGTACAGCCCTGCGGGCGTCACCATCATGCGGTGACGCCCTTTCATCATGGGTTGCATCCATAAGGGCCTCCCTTTTTGGTCACAAAAGAGTACGCATAACGGTTAGATGCCGTTAAAAAAGTGGCTCACCGCAAGGTGGTGAGCCACGTAAGCCAGCTGCGACAAGCGGGCCAAAATCAATCTGAAAGCGAATCCCCAAACACTGCTGGTACCAGCAGCAACAGCGCCGGGTCGCTGGTGATGTGGATGACCTGCGTCTCCATATACCCATAAAACAGCACCACCAGCAAACAGGCCACCGCCTGCCAGCGGCCGTGCCGGGCCAGCCGGTACAGCGTCACGGCCATCAGGATGCCCGCCAACACCACCAGTACCGGTCCAAACTGGTACAGGAAATACACAAAAATATTGTCGATCGCCGGCCAGTCCATCAGCATCTGGCCGGCAACTTTTATGTCGTACATGCGGTACGCCGCCCACGCCAGCGAGATGCGGCAGGTCAGCAGGCTGTCCAGCTTTGCCAGCCACGCAGGACCGATTTCGTCCGCCCAGGGACCAATTTTTACCACGAACAGCGGCAAAATATAGCTGATGGCCCCCACCACCGGCACCATGGCGGCGCACAGCCCGGCGGTGAGCTTGCGCCCTTTGCGCGCGTCCACCGGTTTGGCGCAGACCAGCAGCACTGCCAGCAAAAACGTGCACAGCGCAGGCGACCGCGACGCCGGGCCCTTGTATAAAAACAGCCCCACGCCCGCTACGGCGGCGATCTCGGCCCAGGTGATCTTTGCCTGGCGCAGCAGCACCCAGGCCAGCACCAGCCCAAGCACGATGCCGCCAAAGGTGTTGGGGTGCCCGTACCCGAACATCAGCCGGTAGCTGCCGCTGCGCTCGCTCAGCGCGTCGGGGGCGATAATGCCCGCAAAATGCAGCACTTCCACCAGCGCCAGCGTGGGCACGCCGCAGCCTAAAAACGCTTGCAAACTGCGCCGCAGCGGCACAGCTTTGGCTGCCAACAGCACCATCACAAGGCCCAAAAACCAGATGTTCTGCCCGTTGAAATATACCCACCGCGCCACAAAATACAGCACACCGGCGCAGATCAGCTCCCGCCAGGTGTAGCGGGTGCCCAGCAAAATCTTGCCGCACAGCAGCGTGTACATAATCATGTCTAACACCGGGGCAAGCTGCCCCTGCAAAAAGGGCCAGTTCTCCCGCGCCATGCTGTTGCAGAACACCACCGTGAACTCATACAGCATCAGCGCCAGCAAAAAGGCACGCTGCCCCCACCGGGCACGGGCCTCGCTGCCCCAATCCCCAAACAGATAGTGCGGCACGGTAAACAACTGCCCAACTGCCTTGCAGCGCAGCGCCAAAACCAAATCAACACCCGCTGCGGCAAACAGGGCCAGCAGCAGCGCATTTGCAAAACCAAACAAAACAGGATCCTCCTATTTTTACATTACACCTATTATATTGTGCGCCGCTGCGTTTGACAACCCTTTTGCGCGGTGTTATGCTTATGCTGTACTATTTTACACTAGGGAGGTCTACCCATGAACGAACAGCAATATCGCACGGTGATCGGCTGGTTCAACGCCCGCCCGGCGGCAAAAAAGGCGCTGCGGGCTGTCAGCACGGGGGCTGTGGTGGCGGTGTATCTGCTGTATCTGGGCCTGCTGGCCTGGTTGGCCTGGCATGCCATGTGGGTGCCGCTGGGGGTTACTGCCGTGGTGCCTGCGGCGGCGTTTGTGGTGGGTACGGCTCTGCGTGCGGCCATTAACCGTCCGCGCCCTTATACGAAATATGGCTTTGTACCGTTGTTTCCAAAAGATAAGACCGGCCAGAGCATGCCCAGCCGCCACTGCTTCTCAGCCGCGGCCATTGCAGCGGCGGTGTGGTACGTGCTGCCGCCGTTGGGGGCAGTGTTGGCGGTTCTGGCCGTCATCATAGCGGTCTCCCGCGTTGTCACGGGCGTACACTTTGTCAGCGACGTGCTGGCCGGGCTGGCCTTTGGGTTGGTGTTTGCCGTGGCCGGGCGTGTGGCCTATATCGCGGCGGCTTCGGCGCTGGGATTTTACGCCATCATGGTAATTTAATTTGTACCCATAAAAAAAAGGAGCCGCCGCGCGGCTCCTTTCAAAAACAGCTTATCAACGGATAAAATTCGTCCGCTTGCCGCCCTCGGCGGTGGGGACTTCCACACCGGCGGCCTTGCCGGCCTCGATGCACTTCAGCAGCCAGGCCATATTGGTGCCCAGGTTGCGCATGATCTGGCAGCCTTCCTCGTCCAGGGCCACCTGATCGCCGCTGGTGCCGTGGACCATCGGCCAGTAGGTGGAGCTGACCAGCGGCATCTCGTAGAACTGCGGGATCTTTTCCATAGCCTCAATGGCGGTGGTGGTGCCGGCGCGGCGTGCGCTGGTCACGATGGCCGCCGGTTTGTGCCGCAGATACCGCCCGGCGCTGTAGGCCAGCCGGTGCATAAAGCCCAGCATGCTGCCCGCCGCCGTGGCATAGTGTACCGGCGCACCAAACACGATGCCGTCGGCCTTTTCCACCAGTGGCAGCACATCCACCACCGGTCCGCCGAACACACAGTGTCCGGCCTTGGCGCAGCCGCCGCAGCCTACACAGCCGCCCACCGGCGCGGGGCCGATGTGGTAGATCGTCGTCTCAATGCCCGCGGCGTTCAGCGTTTTGGCAACCTCACACAGGGCATGGTAGGTGCAGCCCTCCTTGTGGGGGCTGCCGTTGATCAGCAGTACGTTCATACAAAGTCCCTCCGTTTGTACAATATGCGGCACACGCCGCAAAAAATGCTCTAGCTTTATTGTAGCATACCGCGCAAGACCTTGGGCAACACCGCACAATTCCCGCCTAACGGCTTAAGCACCGCTCCGGCGGCTGAGGCACGGCATCTGCGTTGCCAAAATGCTCGATAATACATAAAGTATTATCTGCGCTTTTGGCTTAGCATCTGCCGCACCTCGCTCGCCGTATCGGCACTTAGAATTATGCGGTATTGCCCTTGCAATTTTAAAGGAGATGCCCCATGGCCAAGACCTGTGTTAATTTTAGTAAAAAGTGCGGTGGCTGCCCGCTGCTGGCACTGCCCTATCCGCGCCAGACCGCCGAAAAGCAGCAGCGCCTGCAAAAGCTGCTGGGTGGTTTTGCTCCGGTGGCCCCGCTGCGCACCATGGCCGAGCCGTGGCATTACCGCAATAAAGCCATCGCCAGCTTTGCCACCCAGCAGGGCAAGCTGGTCTGCGGTTTGTACGCCGAGGGCACCCATAAGGTGCTGCCCTCTGCCGACTGCCTGCTGCAAAACGAGGTGCTGAACCGCACGCTGGCCGCCGTGCAGGACGCCGCCCGCGCCTGCCGCTACACGGCTTTTGACGAGGACAAGCGCACCGGCCTGCTGCGCCACGTGGTGCTGCGCTGCTCCCGCAAGGGGCAGGTGCTGGTCACACTGGTCACGCCGGGGCCGGAGCTGCCCGGCAGCCGTAATTTCTGCGCGGCTCTGCGCAAAAAAGCGCCGTGGGTCGTCAGTATTGTGCAAAATATCAACCCCACTTTAAGCAGCGCTGTGCTGGGCAACCGGGAGAAAACGCTCTACGGCCCCGGCTTTGTGCTGGACACGCTGTGCGGGCTGCAGTTTGCCATTTCCTCCCGCAGTTTTTACCAGGTCAATCCCCGGCAGACCGAGGTGCTGTACCGCGCCGCGCTGGACGCCGCCAAGCTGACCGGCAAGGAGACCGTGGTGGATGCCTATTGCGGCATCGGCACCATCGGCCTGTGCGCCGCGCCCCACGCAGGGCAGGTCATCGGCGTGGAGCGCAACCCCGCCGCCGTGAAAGATGCCGCCGCCAACGCCCGGCATAATAAACTGTCCAACGCCAAATTTGTATGCGCCGACGCTACCGAGTGGATGGCCGCCGCCGCAGACGAGGGCCTGCATCCGGACGTGGTCTTCCTGGACCCGCCCCGCGCCGGCAGCACGCCCGAGTGCATCACCGCCGTGGCCAAAATGGCCCCCCGCCGGGTAGTCTACGTCAGCTGCGACCCCGAGACCTTGGCGCGGGATGTAGCGATTTTTGCCCGCCATGGGTATAAGGCAAAGGGCTTCACCCCGGTGGACCTCTTCCCCCAGACTCGGCATGTGGAGACGGTATGTCAGTTAGTTCTGAGAAAACCGGTAGTACATGTCAACATAGATGTGGATGTGGAGGAACTGGTGCAGGACAAAAGAGGGCTGGCGACTTATGGACAGATTAAAGATTATGTCCTGGAGCATACCGGCTTGAAGGTCAGCAGTCTATATATCGCACAGGTGAAGCAGAAGTGCGGTATCATTGAACGGCAGAATTACAATAAGCCGAAGTCGGAGGATGCAAGGCAGCCCCAGTGCCCGCCGGAGAAGGAAAAGGCGATTATGGAAGCATTGAAGCACTTTGGAATGATATAGATGGTGTCTACAAGAAATCCTGCATCGCATGATTTACAAATCCTTTTATGTAGGTGCTCTCAGCATAATTCCAAAAGGAAATTTGGTTGGAGAAATTGATGTTAATCCTACTTTCCATTACAATGAAAACAAGCGAGAATAGGGGGATATTGTTTATGACTGAATATTTTGATATATGCGGAACACGCATTGCCATCTCTGCAATCAAGGATTTTCGGACGATTCAAGTGGAATTTATTTTCCGACCGGTGTTTCGTGAATCCAAGAAGTTATTGATGTCGGCAATCTCGGGGAAAAAATATGAATTTGCTTACATGGAGCCTTATGCTGCCATTATAGGGCAGCAGGGACACAAGTCTGAGTTAGGCGAATATAAGGCGAAAACATTCAAAGAAGCATTGGGAAAAGACATTAGCGGTGCAGTCATTTATACAATTGCGGACAAATTGAAGTTAAAAGCCTTTAAGCGGCAAAAGTATCAATGTGTCAATCTTGCAGGGAGAGCATTTACGGCATATCTGGATGATATACCAGCTAAGATGCTGTGGGCTGACGGAAGAACAGCGGAGGTCTATAAAGAGGACAAGTTATACGCTGAATTGAATGAAATAACGACTCCTGGCGTTGAATACATTACTGCACTTGTTATTAAAACGAATGATGCATTTTGCTTCTATGGCAATGGGATACAAGTTGCAGATGCAACATATGAGTTTGAGAGGCTGAGACGGGAACAGGAAGCGTTTTTGGATGGTAAGAAACAAAAGAAAATTGGAAGCTCAGAAAAGAAGGCCTTACCACTGTTTTCTTCATTCCATCTTCCAGGAAAGACTGTAGAGAAAAAAGAGTCTGACTTTTCAGAACAGAGCGATAGTCAACAGGATCAGTGACTTTACATAAAAAATCAAAGGGAGAAATAGAGTAATTGCAGGACGCCTAAGGGATTAAAGCACCTTTGGGCGTTCTGCTTTATATCCTTCAATACGCACATCTGTTCAAAAATTTTGCGCTGTTGTCACTGCTGTCACAAAAATGCGACAGCAGCGCATTGAAAAAAAGGGGAAAAATGTTGTATAGTGTCATTAGCTAATGGCAAATGGAGGGAAGCACAATATGCAAGAGAATCATCAAAAGATTAAATTACTCAAACTAATGGAGTTGCTAAAACAGGAAACGGATGAACTCCACCCTTTTTCAACAAGCGAAATATGCAGCCGCCTTGGGGCGATGGGTATATCTTGCGAACGTCGAACACTTGCGAAGGATATTGCTCTTTTGAATGAACAGGGCTTTGAAGTCATGTGGTGTAAGGTCGGAAAGGAGAAAGGCTATTATATTGAAGATCGCAGCTTTTCTGTCCCGGAATTGAAAATCCTAATTGATGCCGTGCAGGCAGCAAATTTTATTACTGAAAAAAAGAGCGTCGAGCTTATAGATAAGATTTCAGCCTTGGGTGGTAGCCATAGAGCCGATATTCTGAAAAATAATCTTGTTTGCTTCAATACCTGTAAGCACAGCAACGAGATGATTTATTATAGTGTCGGCTATTTGGAAGAAGCAATCCAGCAGCAAAATAAAGTGCTATTCCGCTATTTTGATTTAGATGAAAACGGCGAAAAGGTCTATCGCCGTGATGGGCATAGGTATGTTGTAGAGCCTGTGGCTTTGGTTTTTTACGAAGATAATTATTATGTAGTGGTGTATAGTGCAAAGCACGACAGCACAGCAAACTACCGTGTTGACCGAATGGACAGCGTTGAAATTCTCTGTGAGTCAGTATCTCAAAAGGCACTGGCATTGCGGAATGAAGTTGCTGGTTACACCGAGCGAGCATTCAAGATGTACGAGGGGCAACCTGTTGACATTGTAATTGAGTTTGACGACAAACTGATTGGCGTTGTGTACGATAAGTTTGGTGAAAACACAAAAATGATCCGCACTCATGAGCATAGATGCGTGGCAACAGTAAAAGTCCAAATCAGTCCTACTTTTTGGGGTTGGATGTTCCAATTCGGTAAGCAGATGCGGATATTGTCCCCCGCAAATTTGATAGAAGAACGGAAAAACAAAATAAGAGAACTGATAGGAGATACTTTTGAGGAGGAAACAAAATGAAAGCTGGTGCTAAAAGCGTAATAATGGTAATTGCTATTGTTATGTTACTTGGTGGATTCCCACTGATTGTATTTGCAACCAGTGGAAACACGGAAGTAGCAGGAAAGGTTTATGAGTTTGATAAGGACAGTCATTACGAGTTTCACGAGGGTGACTCAACTCAAAAGACTGGCGGCGGAAATACATATGGAACATTTTATCTCAGCGGCGACATAACCGCTGTGAGTGAAAAATCTGGTGTCCAGTCCTATGAGGTTGGGGATGGGAATTTGGCGTTCTACTATAATTATGGGGATACCATGCTTAACGCTGGCGAGGATGATTGGCATCTCGTGAACGACAAAAGCAAGAAAGTGGCTGACATGAAATTGGACTCCGATATTATGAAGGGTGCAATTATCATTCAGACCTCGAAAGATAGAAAGAATTGGGTGGATGTCGAAACTGTTTGCAATGCGTTCAGCGATACTCCTATCCGAACGAGTTCTATCTATTCCACAACGGATGTGCAGTTGATTAACGGTTGTTATTATAGAGTTGTGGTTGTATATGAGCTTTCCATTAGAACCGAAGATAGCAATTTCCTGTTTATCAATACTGACAAGCATGATTACAAGAAGTATGCTGAGATTTATGAGTTCTACGCCTGTACAGATAATGGAGAAACCAATCCAGTTGACCCTAATCAGACATATGGGCTTGGAACAAAAGTGAGGGTTAAGAACTTTGATGGTTATTTTGGTGAGGAACTGATAGATAAAAAGGATGTTCACTATGGCTGGGATATTGGCAACTTCTTTGTCAGCGGATATACAGACGAGGCTGAAGATACCGATGGGGATATGGTGTTCCTCAAAAATGTCGGAGATAAAGTAACCCTTTGGTTCAAGTTGAATCAAAACATTGACGGCTTGAATGGCAAGGATAATTTGTCTGTTACGGCTGATTCAGAAGGTTATGACCAATACTTTGAAACTCCCAAAATGGACTTTGGCCGAGGAGTTCTGATTATCCGCTACACCGACCATAACAATGTGAAAGCTGAGCCTACCATTTATACTAATTACCTTGAAGCCAATGCTACTGTTGGTGCAGATACTAAGGTGCAATTATTTGAGGAGGGCGATTATGAAGTTGCCCTCGATTACGAAATCACAAGTGACGAGTTGATAGATAAAGTTGGACATTACCGAATTTTCTTCAAATTCTCTGTGCGTAATGGCAACTGTATGGTCTATCCTTTTGATGTGAAAACCGGCAGCGAATTAACAAACAGCTCTATGACGGAGAATGGTTTCCGCCTTGATTTGGCTAAATCCAGATATTTGAAAATTAATCTCAAAAGAGAGACATTGAAGGATAGCGCTGATGGACTTGTTGAAGATACACGCTTCAACGGCCCGGCAAAGGACGGTGCGGAGTACACTGACGAGGGCATCTATACCATCACTGTCAGTAATGAATACACAGGGCAATTCACCACGAAGAAGATTTATGTTGGCACAAACAACATTCTCCGTGCCTATATGACTACTGGTTTGTCCATTCCGGAAATCAACAGTCTTGTTGCCGATGGAGCAACGATTGCTGATGATGGTACTATACAGCTTGCAGCCGTTAAGCCTGTTGAAGAATCAACAGAGCCAACGGAGGAAGAATCAACTACGCCGCCATCTTCTGATGCGATGGTAACCAGCGAAAGCGAAGCCGATACCGAGCCGGGGACTGACGTACAAGATGAAAAGTCTTTCCCAATAGCGGCGTTAATCTGTATCCCCCTTGTTTGTGTGATAGTGGCAGTTGCCATAGTTGCCATTAAGAGGAAACGAAAACCAACTGAGACTGCTGTTGACCGTCACGATGATGAAGAGGGTGTGGAACAATGAAACGATTGATTGCTTTACTTCTAAGCGTTGTGATGCTACTTACTGGATGTGGGCAAACACAATCGCCGTCAACTATGACGAAAGAAAGCGATGTTGTGACGGAATCGGCAGAGCCTTCGGTAACTGCATCGGATTTCGTTGAGTGGGAAAATGTTGAACCGCAGTATGATTCATTGGATGATGAACAGCTCCTTGCCCACATAGAGGATTTAGTTTACAGAGATACCATTGTTTCGCTCAACAGTGACGAATACTTTGTTGAAAATGTATCCGCTGTTTACGTCTCTAAGGAGTATCTTGAGGAAGTAGCGTTTAATTCACAGTCGAATATTTATTTCGGCTACACATTAGCAGAACTGGATGAAATATTCCAAGGCACGAAGTATATTTTTACATTGGGTGAGGACGGAACAACTGCTGTGCAGGAGCTTCAAGAAATTGAAGATGTTTCAACCGAAACAATGCTGAAAAATGTTGCTATCGGAACGGGCGTCATTCTCGTTTGTGTAACTGTTTCTGTCGTATCCGCAGGAGTGGGCGCTCCAGCGGTAAGCATGATATTTGCCGCATCAGCAACAACCGCAAAAACCTTTGCGATTTCTTCCGCAGCATTTGGGGGCATCTCTGCAGGTGTTGTAAGAGGTATTCAGACCGGCGATTTCAATGAAGCGATGGAAGCGGCCGCAATGGGAGCAACCGAAGGCTTTAAATGGGGAGCAATCAGCGGTGCAGTTGTCGGAGGCGGCAGCGAAGCATTCCTGTTAAAGTCGGCTATCAAGAGCGGCTTGACTATGAATGAAGCAGCGCTTATCCAAGTAGATTCCGATTTACCGATAGATGTCATTTCACAGTTGCACAGTATGGATGAATACTTGATTTACAAGGATGCCGGATTGAAAACAATGATGGTGAACGGCAGGACAGCTCTTGTTCAGAATATTGATTTGAACTATGTAAGCACACTCCCGGATGGGACGGAGGTGACAAACCTTGTAAGGATGCAGAAGGGATATCCGGCTCTTGATCCTGTAACGGGTAAGGCGTATGAATTACATCATGTTGGGCAGAATAATGATGGTGCGCTTGCTGTTTTGACGCAGGATCAGCATAGAGGTAAAGGTGTATTTTCCAAGCTACATAATATATGGAACGACTCTGGTGTTGACCACGGTGCTGACTGGAACAGAACTGTTTCCGACTTTTGGAAGTACCTTGGGAGTTATTATGCTAATGGAGGTGTGTAAAAAATGTCGTTTGTAGAAATCATTAAAATGAGACCCGATTACATTGGTGCCAACGGACGAACTGAGGCGGAGATTGTAGAAGCCGAAAATGAACTGGGTATTACTTTTGCTGGGGACTATCGTGAATATTTGAGAGAAATAGGGCTTGCCTGCTTCGACAGTCATGAGCTTACTGGATTGACAAATACAGTTCGACTGAATGTTGTTTCTGTGACAAAAGAGCAACAGAAGCAGTTGGCTGAAATCCATACATCTTGGTATGTTGTTGAAGAAGCTGGGATTGACGGAATAGTCATATGGCAAGACGCTGATGGAATTGTTTATAAAACTGCACCAAATTCAAAGGCTGAAAAAATCGCTAATTCTCTTGCTGAGTACATTGGCGAATAAGCGCTTGCCTGATACAAGGAGGTCATGGTGATATATTTTCTTATAACTTTAGCGGTATTGACCGTTCTGTTCTGGCTTGGCTATCATGTGACTGGAGCATTACTGTCAGCGACTTTATGGCTGTTCATCAAACTCCCATTTGCACTAATCTTGGGCTGTCTGGGATTGGTTTGTTGCGTCACCATATTGTTAATCCCATTGGGAAGAAAGTGCTTCAGGTTCGCTTTCGAAGTTCTTACATAATCTTTGTCAAGACAGTTTTGTTTTTTGAGATTGCATAATAAAATCTCTAGAAACAAGCACGGGGTGACATGAGATTTCTGCAAAAAGGATGCTGATAGCTCATGATGCCCTGTGCCATTTTCAAGAAAGATACAGACATGGAAAAACAGAATTTTTCAATGTGGGTACCTTCTTCGCAGAAAATATGTGGGGTGTCCAGAGGGGCGCAGCCCCTTGGCTCCGGGTCATCCAATAGGGCAGACAGCCCTGTTGGCATAGGGTGTCCGGAGGGGAACAGTGTTCTCCTTGGCAGGGGTATCCAAAGGGGACAGCGTCCACCTTGGCACACGATTTTCCGTAGGAAAGTCTAGTGTGTTATACCTTTGTGGAGCGGATGGCAGCCGGAAATGTAGCACACTCTTGAATCTGTGCTGCATTTCCGGCGTTCTGGTGGGAAAAGGTTGCCCCATAAACGGGGCAGTCTGAGCAATAGAAAAAGGCTGGAAGAAGATGCGAAAAGCAGCTTCTCCCAGCCGGTCAGCAGTGGAACAAAGGTATATCAAAAGCCCCCGTCCTGCCGCAGCATCCAACGTTAAAACCACCACGGCAGTTCCAGCCAGAGATTGTCCAGCGCCAGAGCCTCCGTTGATTTCGCCCGGCTTTCGCTGAGATGGAAATGCAGCGCCGTCCCAATCAGCGGGTGTTCCAGATCGTCCTCAAAGCCAAAACGGTACAGAAGGTATGCCCTGTCTCTTGCGGGAATACGTCTCAGACCCTCGTACAGCTCTCGCCGGTTTTCTTCTTCAATCATGATCTTCTCCGGTTCCGCCGCATAAGGATCCGCAATCAGCTCGGAACGCTGCATGGAGTCCTCGCCGGGGAGCAGATCGTCCAGATTGACCCGTTCCATAGGAAAGCCATTCTCTTTTGATTGCAGCCGCTGCTCAAAGGTGGCAAAGGCGGCGGAAATCAAATTCATCATAGCATTTCGGATAGCTTGTCCGGCATAGGTCAGAAACTTAATTTGCTTATCGGGATCATACAGGGTAATTGCACGAAGCAAGCCGATGCTTCCTTCCTGAATCAGATCATCGTGGTCGATGCAAAGCTCACTGTTGCCCAGCCCCACGCTTTGATACAGTTCATTTGCAACCTTTTGTATGTATCCCAGATTATTTTGAATCAGCTGCTCCTGCGCCTGTGCATCCCCTCGCTGTGCCAGCACACAGAGCTGCTCATTTGTTTTTGGCTTCATGATCCCGCTCCGCCATTCGCTGTACCATGTGAAGCAGTGCCTGCCGCACTTCACTCAGAGAATCGGCATCGGCAAGCTCCATCCCGGAGACACTGGCAATGATCAGATCTACAACCTGTTCCGGTGAAACGGATGGATGCAGCGCATCCTGCCCTTTCATCGTTTCCGAATACATCTGTTCCACCATTTCTTTGGTCAACGGCTCCCCTGTTTCCGTGCCGATTTCTTTCTTGATCTCCCGCAAAACAGCCATAAACTGATTTTGGATATTGGTCAGGTCTGCCTGATAGACGGGCACCTTATTCAACAATGCAGTCTGTGCTGCTTGCTGGGCCGCTTTCTTGGCATCAGGCTGCTCTTTTCCTGTCCCCAACAGCATGGAGCTGAGCGTTTGAACTATCTGATTCTGCACCGCAAAACCGGAGGCGAGGGTATCATCAAAATACAGCGCAATCATGCTGGTAAGCTGGGCGAAGCGGCGGTTTTCCAGCAGACGGCTTACTACCTGCGGATTGGCTCTGCCGGTATAAAGATTCCGTGCCGCTTCTGCGGACAATCCCAGCTCAGAAATGTCGTAGTTTTTCCGGTCAGGGACATCGGTCATGCACAGGAGAAAATCGGTAGAAACATTGAAGATGCGGGCAATGCCAATCATCTGATCCAGACTGAGCGTATCCTTCGTACTGTTGATAAAACGGCTCAGAGTGCTTTCGGTAACTCCGATTTTCTTGGCCAGAACCGCTTGCGTAATTTTATGTTCCTTCATCAAGTCCTGCAACCGCTGCTGCGGCGTGCTGGGAAGATACCGCTGCTCCATATCCAAGCCCCCTCTCAGTTTTTCTTGATGTATTTCCCGCTTTTGATGCGGGCGTCTTTTGGCTTTTCCGCATTTTCCGGGATGATCCAGCGGCTGCCTGCTCGCTGTGCGCCGGGGATGCGATTTTCATTGCAGAGAACGCCGACACGCCGGGGCGATAAGCCCCATTTTTCCGCTGCTTCAAAGGTAGAAAGGTATTTCATGGTTTATTTTATCCTTTCCTGATTCTAAGTCAATTATATTCCATAACCGGAATAATATCAACATATCTTTGTGAGCGTCTGCCGCTCTGAGGTCTTGCAATTTTGCAAGATTTCAGGGCGGCTTTTTTGTTTCTTGCAGTTCTGACGGATTTTTGAGGAAGCCCCCTTTTTCTCCGTACATTGAGGTGACAGGGAAAACCTGTACGAAAAATGAAGGAGGAAAACACATGAGTATCTACGAAATTGTAAAGACAAACGTGACCGTCCCGCAGGCTGCCGAACACTACGGAGTGGAGGTGCAGCGGAATGGGATGTGCCGCTGTCCGTTCCACGATGACCGGCACCCCAGCATGAAGCTGAACGAGGATTATTTCTACTGCTTTGGCTGCGGGGCTCACGGCGATGTAATCGAGTTCACTGCCCGTTTGTTTGGCCTGGGCAGCTATGATGCGGCGAAAAAGCTGGCGTATGACTTCGGACTTGACCCGGACAAGCCGCCCGCAGCCGCTGCGCTGAAAAAGCCGGAATACCCGCTGGCAAAGGCATTTCAGAGAGATGAAATGCACTGTCAGCGGGTATTGTGCGATTATCTGCATCTGCTGGAGGACTGGAAGGAGCGATATGCTCCCTCCGGCCCGGAGGAGGAATGGGATGATCGCTTTGTGGAAGCCTGTCAGATGTTGGATCGTGTGGAGTATTTGGCAGATGTACTGACATTTGAAGAACTGGAGGTTCGGGTTAAAACAGTAGATATGCTGAAAGAAGACGGCACCATAGATAGGCTGGAAGAACGTCTGAACCGGCTGAAAAAGGAGGAACGAGCATATGGCAAAGAGCAGGAAATGGATTGATCCCAATCTGCCGATCTGGTTCGACGGGACAAATATCAATGAAGCGGTATTCTGCGACGAGTTTCTGAGCAGTCACAAAATTATTTATTCCAACCGGGCATTTTTCACACCGGATGGCAGAGTGACCGATGACCTGCCGCTGCGGGGAGAAATCTTTGAACGGCTGAAATGCTGCGCCGTGAACAATATCCCCCGGAAGGTCAGCAACATTCTGGAAGTGATGAAGCTGGCAGCTCAGGTGGATGATTTCCCTCCCCTGTCAGACAGAATTCACCTTTCCAATGGCACGCTGATGCTGGATGGCAGCTTTATTCCCGGAAAGCCCGAGATCGTACGGAGCCGACTGCCTGTTGCCTACAATCCGGATGCGCCGAAGCCGGAACAATGGCTTTCTTTCCTGGATGGGCTGCTGTACCCGGAGGACATTGTTACCTTGCAGGAGTTTATCGGCTACTGCCTGATTCCCTGCAATAAGGGGCAGCGCATGATGGTCATTAAGGGAAACGGCGGCGAGGGCAAGTCCCAGATCGGCGCTGTACTGGGAGCCATGTTCGGCGGCAACATGAAAGATGGCAGCATCGGGAAAATATCGGAAAACCGATTTGCCCGTGCGGATTTGGAGCATATCCTCCTCTGCGTGGATGATGATATGCGGATGGAGGCCCTTCGCCAGACCAACTATGTAAAATCTATTGTTACTGCACAGGGGAAGATGGATTTGGAGCGTAAGGGTAAACAGAGCTATCAGGGCTGGATGTTCGCCCGTCTGCTGGCGTTCAGCAACGGAGATTTGCAGGCACTCTATGACCGGAGCGACGGTTTTTACCGCAGGCAGCTTGTGCTGACCTCCAAAGAAAAGCCTGCTGGCCGGATAGATGACCCTGACCTGGCAGAAAAGATGAAAGTTGAGGTGGAGGGCATCTTCCTCTGGGCGTTTAAAGGTTTGCAGCGGCTTGTGGGAAACAATTTCAAATTCACGGAAAGTCAGCGCACCAGGGAAAACCGTGAGGCGGTCAAGCGGGATAATAACAACGTGTATGACTTTTTGGAATCCGATGGCTATATACATTTGAAAGCGGATATGACCATCAGTTCCAAGGAATTGTATGCGATTTACCGGATGTGGTGCGACGAAAATAATCTGATCCCGCTGAAAAGCCGGAGCTTCAGCGATTCTGTGATTGCCTGCCAGAGCAAATACAATCTGGAACACTGCAATACGGTCACGAATCCCGCCGGACGGCGGGTATGGGGCTTCATGGGAATCGAAGCTGTAGCAAGACCGCATATCAATGAGTTTTCCGATGCTTCACCATGTACGTACGTACCGGAGGACTGGCGGGATTGATGCTGGTCTTTTCTTGGTACGTATGTACGCAGCGATTTGTCCCAAAACACTCCGTATATGGAAATCTGCCATTGCCGGAGTACGGAAAAGGGCTGTTTTTGAAGCTGCGTTTTGAGTGAAATGGAAAACGTAAAGAAGTTTCCTCTGGAGCAACATGATTTCACGGATTCACGCTTTCCCGAAACGTGAACCGCTTTTACAGAACCGAAGCAGATTTCACCGTTTCAAGCAAAGACACACGGTATCGAAAAATCGGAGATACTACCCTGTGGGCAGGACATCATAAAAGCAATTTTGATCACAAAACAAGAACCAAGTTTATCACACGTTCCCATGAAGCCGGTGCGCTGTTTGGCGCAGCCGGTTCTTTTTATGGGAAAAATCAGGAGGTTATTTTATGCAGTCCAATATCAGAAATGAAATCAAGGCACAGATTGTCCGTGCCAGATTTACCATGCAGGAGGTCGTTGATCTGCTGGCTGACGAATACGGTTGGAGCGACAGCGTGTCTAATCTGTCAGCAAAATTGCAGCGGGAATCCCTGCGATACAAGGAAGCCGTTCAGCTTGCCGATGTACTTGGCTATGACCTGGCATGGCAGAAACGGAGGGATGCGTAATGGAAAAAGCACAATATGCAATCCTCCGGTTTGCCAAGTATAAGGGGCCGGAGATCGGCAATATTGAAGCCCATAATGAGCGAACCAAAGAGAAATACGCCAGCAATCCCGATGTGGACACCAGCCGGAGCAAGTACAATTTCCACCTCATTCAGCCCGGCCGGAAATATCGGGCGGAGGCAGAGCAGCAAATCGCAGCCGCCGGATGCCGTACCAGAAAGGATAGCGTCCGAGTGGTGGAGGCGCTGGTTACGGCCAGCCCGGAGTTCTTCAAGGGTAAGAAACGGGCGGAAATCAGGGCATTTTTTGAAGACGCCCTTGATTTCATCGAGAAACATCAATCCAAAGAAACAATCATATCTGCCGTGGTGCATATGGACGAGAAAACGCCCCATATGCACCTTTCTTTTGTCCCGCTGACGGAGGACAAGCGGCTCAGCGCCAAGGATATTGTCGGCAACAAAAAGAAGCTGACCTGGTGGCAGGATGAATTTTGGAAGCACATGGTCAAAAAGTATCCGGATTTGGAGCGTGGCGAGTGCGCCAGCGAGACCGGGCGTACCCATATCCCTCCAAGGGTATTCAAGGAAGCGGTTCATTTGAGCCGGATGAAGGAACAGATTATGGCGCTGACGGCAGATACCAATCTTCTCAATAAGAAAGCGAAGATGGAAGAACTGGAAACATTGCTGGATAAATATGTTCCGGAGGCGGAAGCCATGCGGACGAAGCTGAGAAAGTATGATAAGGCTTACCGAGAGCTTTCCGATGAAAACGCCGCATTGGAAGCAGAACTGCAAACAGCAAAAAACGTCGGCAAGGAGAAAATCGCCAACAGGCTGAAATACAGCAAAATGGAACAGGAGCTTCGTGAACTTCATGCACTGGTAGACCATATCCCGGCGGAGATCGTAGATGCTTACAGACTAAGAACTGCCGGATTGCAGAATGAACGCTGAGGGATGCCTATGAACAATGAATTGATGAGGGATGAAAACTTCATCCGTTGTTCTACGATGATCGCCGAACTGCTGATGAAGTACAAAAGCAAGGAAATTGAACTGGGCGGGGAGTCAAAAGAGGACTCCCCGCCCTCTTTTTTTGCTTTTGGGGGATTGAAAACACTTTTATCATCGTTTATAATAATAAAAATAAGATGATTACTACTGACAAAATGGTGCATACGGATTTCCATACGCTGTCAAAAGCCATGAAAGGAGATGCCCATATGGAAAATGGCTACATATATATCCGTGTCTCAACACTTATCCAGGTCGATGGCTTTTCTCTCGATGCCCAGGAGGAAGAAATAAGAGCATTTGCCAAAATGCACGATATCAACATTGTCGGAAGATATTCTGATGAAGGAAAATCGGGCAAGAACGCCGAACACAGGCCTGCCTTTAATCAGATGATGGATGACATCCGAAGCAAGAAGGACAATATTAAATATGTTCTTGTGTTCAAACTGTCGAGGTTTGCGAGAAATACGAGCGATACGGCAAAATACCTTCAGGAACTGGCAAGCTACGGTATTGGGCTGTTGGGCGTGAAAGACGGCATTGATACCTCAACGGCAACAGGTAAAATGATTGCCAACATCATGGGTGCGGTTGCCGAAGTAGAGTTGGAGAACATCCATGAACAAACACTTGCCGGGAGGCAGCAAAAAGCAAGGAGCGGCCTTTGGAACGGCGCACAGGCTCCCTTTGGCTATGCCATTGAAAATAAACTTTTGGTAGTATGCCCAGAGGAAGCGGAGATTGTAAAGGAGATATTCCTTCTCTATGTTGAGGAAGGGCAGACAATCCGGTATATCACAAAAAAACTGAATGACGAGGGCGTGAAACGAGAGCAGCGGGGTAATACCCGGTTTTCGGTATTCACTGAAAGAACAGTAAGGTCAATTCTGAAAAATCCTATTTACGCCGGTAAAATAGCCTATGGTCGCCGCCATACAGTCAAGGTTGAGGGGACAAATAACGAAACGAAAGTGGTAAAACAGGATGACGAGAGCAAAATTATTCTTGTCGAGGGTGTCCATGAGGCGATTGTCACGCCGGAAATGTTTTCTAAAGCAGAAGCAAGGCTGAATGAGAATATCCGCCATCGGAAAACAAGGAACGACAGCACGACGGTTTATCCATTGACAGGGCTTATCCGGTGTCCAGACTGTGGTAAAAATATCTTCGGATATACAGCGCCGCCAAGGCCGAGAAAGAATGGAAAAGAGGGATTCTATCCCAGGTATATTTCCTATCGCTGCATATCCGGGAGAGACCGGAACGGAATTCCCTGCTCTCTGGCAAATAAGTATTACAGCGGTACAAAGCTGGAGAAAGAAGTCAGGGATGTTATTGCGTCCATGGTGACCATTCCTGAGTTTGTAGAGCTGGTATCCAGGAAAGTGGACTGTGCGACTGACCTGAGCATTTTGAGAAAGAAACGGGATGCCATCAAAGCGGAATATGCCAAATATTACAATAACCTTATGGTCAATGAAAAAAGACTTGCGGAGTTGGACACAGGCGATAAGCATTATGACAGGCGGGTGGACAGCCTGAACCGTGTTATGGACGATCTATATGAAAAGATTGACGACGCCCAGGGCAGACTGGATGATATCGATAACGAGATCGCCATGGCAGAAAAATCTACCATGACGAAGCAGTCTATTTTTGAAATGCTGGAAGGGTTCAGTAAGTATTACGACACCATGACGCCGGAAGATAAAAAAGCGCTTTTGCAGGCTATGATATCCTACATCGAGCTTTACAAAGAAAAACGTGCGGACGGGCATCTTGTGAAAGCAATTCACTTTACGTTCCCTGTGACCTATGACGGGGAAAGCGGTGCATTATTTGTCAGAACTAAAGAACATCAAGTTGAGACGGTTGTCTTGCTTTCCAAGGGTGAGGTCGACTCGAAAAAGATTCGGGTTG
>ENA-UONW01001441-UONW01001441.1-human-gut-metagenome-genome-assembly--contig:-CS52-NODE-1441-length-28438-cov-5.468168_pt1 | contig 28438 bp, 22 predicted proteins | sample MGYA00242463_ERZ724010 | MGnify/ENA metagenome assembly ERZ724010 | reverse complement strand
GAATGAACTTATAAATGAATCCTGTTTCCATTTACACAAAATTTTGGACAGTGTCGTTTAACTATAATATGTTTTCTTTGCAAATATTTAATCCGGACAGATTTATGTTTATTGAAGTCTTAAGCAGAATTAAAAATTTTCTTGTTTATACTGTTTTCTTTGTACTTTCTTGTTTTATCGGCTTTTTTGTAGGGAAAATGGCTGTCAATGCTGAAGCAAATGCTGATTTGGACATGTTGCAGATAGTATCAAGAGCTGCTTCCGTTGGTGTCTTCCTTGTTTTGTCGATATTTCTGCATATATTTGTTCATGAAGCTGGTCACATGTTGGCCGCGCTCTCTCGTGGATGGTCTTTTATGTCGTTCATGATGGCCGGTATAGTACTCAGCAGGAAAAACGGCCGTTTCCGCCTATCGCGCTACAGCTTGTCCGGCGCAGGCGGGCAATGCCTTATGCTTCCTCCTGAAAAAGGTGATACAGATGCCGGCATTGTATTCTATAATGTCGGAGGAATTTTGGCCAATGCCACAGTTACGGTTTCAGCTTCTTTCGCCTTGTATGAATTCCATTCATCATTTTCATTTTACGGAACCGCATTCTTATGGCTCGTAGTTCTTTTGGGATTATTTTTTGTTCTTGTCAACGGCATACCCCACAGGTTGAGCGGTTTGCCGAACGACGGAATGAATGTGGCAAACCTGAGAAAAGACAGATTCTCAACTTTCGTATTTTTGAATTCTCTGAGAATGCTGGGATTCTTGATGAGCGGAGATACGGCAAGATTCAGAAGCATGTCATATATGTGTGACGGCAAAGAAATTAATCCTTCCAACAATATTCATGTTATGGCGGTGTCTATGGATATCTCACTGGCTTTGGCTAATATGGATTTCAATAAGGCCCGTGCAATTATAGGACGTATAAATCCCTACTCAGATAAGATTGTGCAAATTTACAGAAATGAATTTACGCTGGAACGTATTTTTCTGACATTGACATCTCCGCACAGAAAATCCGAGATAGAACATCTGCTTACACCTTCGGTTAGAAAATACATCAAGTCGCAGGGAGTATTCCGTCCGTCAGTGGTCAGAGTTCAATATGCATTGGCCAAGCTTCATTATCATAATGAGAATGAGGCTGCACGTATATATGAGCATTTCGAAAATGTCTGCCGGCATTATTATATAGCAGGCGAATCCGAGATTGAACGTACGTTGGTGGAATATGTCAGGAGATATAAAGATTTGGACTTTGATGGCGACGCCGTAGAACTATGACTTTTATGTGCCGGCAGATTAGTCCAGAATAGTTTTTGTTTAATATTTGATAAATGTTTCTTGCCGCCACAATTATGACTTGAATATTGTGCTATTTTTGCAGGGAATTTTAAAGCAAGAAATATGCATACAAGAGAAGAAAAACTGGAGGCATTCGGACGTCTGCTTGACGTTCTGGATGAACTGCGCGAAAAGTGTCCATGGGACCGCAAGCAGACAAATGAGAGTCTTCGCCCCAACACCATAGAAGAAACATACGAATTGTGTGACGCACTCATGAAAAACGATGAGGCAAATATATGCAAGGAACTCGGCGACGTTTTGCTGCATGTATGTTTCTACGCAAAGATAGGAAGCGAGAAGAATGAGTTTGATATTGCCGATGTTTGCAACAAGCTTTGCGATAAACTTATATACAGACATCCGCATGTGTACGGTGAAGCAAAGGCAGAAACTGCCGGACAGGTCGTGCAGTCGTGGGAACAGCTGAAACTGAAGGAGAAGGACGGCAACAAAACCGTACTCAGTGGCGTGCCTGATGCCCTACCTTCGCTTATCAAGGCTTACCGCATCCAGGACAAGGCGCGTAATGTCGGTTTTGATTGGGAAGAGCGTGAACAGGTCTGGGACAAGGTGAAAGAAGAAATCGGCGAGTTCCAGAGCGAAGTCGCAAATATGGATAAGGAAAAAGCAACAGACGAGTTCGGAGATGTCATGTTCAGTCTTGTAAATGCGGCACGGCTTTATCATATAAATCCGGATAATGCATTGGAAAGGACCAACCAGAAATTTATCAGACGTTTCAATTATGTTGAACAGCGTACTATAAAAAAAGGTAAGGACATGCGTGAGATGTCGCTTGACGAGCTTGACGATTTATGGAACGAGGCCAAGGCATCTGAAAAATCATGCACTGACAAATGAATAGCAGAGTGCCGTGTTCTGCGGCTTTTTTTCATGCAAAACGTTTTTTTAGTACTACAGTTGTGCCGGTGTCTTAATTAAATTACTACATTTGCCAAACTAAAAGAATCAAAATATGAAGCTAAACTCAAAATCTTCTGAAACGGTAGGCAAAATCATAGCGGCAGCCTTGGACAAATTCAGAGTCCGCGAGAACAATGATGCAGTTACTGACATTCATATACAGGCTACATCGGACAGCGGTGAATTGAGAATCTTCGACGACGATGACAATTTGTTGTCGAGTGGAGTTGTCGAGGAATGGATTGACTATAACGACGATGATTTTGATGATGAGACAGCGCAGATTCTTAAGAAGAAGATTTCTTCGATGTATGCAGAAGACAAGTCACTGCAGGACTTGAAGATTCTTAAACCATATTCTTTCGTTCTGGTGGATGACAAGAAGGAAACCATCGCTGACTTGTACATTGTTGACGATGACACTGTGATTGTTGACGATGAACTTCTTAAGGGATTGGACAAGGAACTTGACGATTTCATAAAAGGCCTTTTGGATGAAAAATAATTGATATTCCGTATTTAAAGGCGGGTAAAGTGATACAAGGTGAAAGCCATATATACTTTTATGTTATATGGCTTTCACTTTTTTTATTTCAACAAAAAACGGTTGCCGCATATGATGCAGCAACCGCAAACTCTTTGTAAAGATGTGTAAAGTTGGACTTAGAAGTCTTCGCCGCCTCCGAAGCCTCCCATTGGTCCACCAAATCCGCCGTTACGGCTAGGACGTGTTCTATTCATGTTCGCACGATTGGCAGGCACACCACGTTTTGATAAGAATATTTGTGCGCACTGAGACGGTGTAAGTATCTCCTTGAATTTTTCATAATAGGTTTTGTCCAGGTCGAGCTGCAACTGCTGATTTGCGAAGTAGGCCTCAACATACTTTTTTGCATCATCGTCACTGAGCTTCTTGAAATTCGGCATTTTGTCTGAGTCATCAACTTTCTTGTCGCCGTTAAGGTCGCGCGTGATGTTCATCTTTTCTGTCTGATAATTCTTGTAAAGCTCTATGAATTTTGTTTCTGCATCGTCTTTAAGATCCATAGATTTGGCAAGGTTTTCAGCCATACGCTCTGTCATCTTTGATGGATCAATTTTCTTTTGTGAATTGTTTTGTGCTGATGCCGGCATAGCAATGAACAATGCTACAACTGCGGCTGATAGAATTTTTTTAATCATAATCTTCTGTTTTAATTGATTGCATGTTTGACATTCAATGATGGTGAAGGTTTAAATTGATGAACGCAGAAAAAGTACAGTTTGTAAAATTTAACTCTGTATGTACAATTCATGCGGAACATGCCACCGTAAAAGGTTGATGTCCCGCATGAATAAAAGTTTTTACACGAGTTTTCCTTATCAAAGAATGCTCTTTACCGCATCCAGCATTCCTTTTGATAATATTCTGTCTATAAAGTCGTGAACCATATCTGTAAGGCCAGGAATTTGATTGAGGTCGGATTTCCAGATATCTTCAGCTCCCAATACTCCTTCTGTAACCTTTCTTGTGTCGCCGGTCTTCCATAAAGTCTGGAGCAGTTCTATTATTTCTGGTGCGTCATTAGGTATTATATCAGCACCGTCGGAACGTTTTCCTCCACGATAATATACGATTATCGCTGCAAGACCGAAAACGAGTCCTTGAGGCAAGGTGCCTTTTCTTTCAAGATATGTCTTGAGGCCCGGCAGGTCGCGTGTTTCGTATTTAGGAAATGAATTGAGCATAATGCTGGTCACCTGATGGTCAACATATGGATTGTTGAATCTCTCGAGTACGTCGGAAGCAAATTTCTGAAGCTCATCCATCGGGAGGTTCAGAGTCTGCATGAGCTCGTCAAACTGTACCTTGTGAATGTATTTGCCGATTATAGGGTGGTTGCATGCATCGCGGACGATGTTTATGCCTGAAAGATATGCCACAGGAGAGAGTACTGTATGCGGACCGTTGAGCAATGTCACCTTCCTTTCATGATATGGTTTTTCGGAAGGCGCTATCAATACGTTCAGACCGGCTTTCTCTGCCGGGAACTCTTTTTTCAGGGCTGAGATGGACATGTTTTCCGGTTTTTCTATAACCCACAGATGGAACGCTTCGCCCTGTACAACGAGATTGTCGGCATAGCAGATTCTTTTCTGAATGCTGTCAATGTCTTTGCGTGGAAAGCCCGGCACTATTCTGTCTACGAGTGTGGCACATACATAGCAGGAAGACGTAAACCAGGACTTGAACTTTTCGTAGTCTTTTCCAAAATCATCTTTCCACAAGTCTATGTATTTGTATATACATTCCTTCAGATGATGTCCGTTGAGGAATATCAGTTCGCAAGGCATGATGATAAGCCCCTTGCTTCTATCGCCCTTGAAGGTCTTGAAGCGTCGGTACAGAAGTTGTGTCAATTTTCCCGGATATGATGATGCTGGAGTATCAGTCAACCGGCACTGAGGGTCGAATGCGATACCGGCTTCAGTGGTGTTGCTTATGACGAAGCGCATTTCTGGCTGGTCGGCCAATGCCATGAATGCGGCATTCTGCGTATATGGGTTCAGTGCTCTGCTTATGCAGTCGATGCGTGTGACGGTGTTGACAGCTTTGCCGTCCAGACGTCCTTGGAGGTTGACGTGATAAAGACAATCTTGTCCGTTGAGCATGTCTACCATACCCTTCTCTATCGGCTGGACAACAACAACGCTTGAATTGAAATCAGTCTTCTGGTTCATGTTGTAGATAATCCAGTCAACGAAACATCTCAGAAAATTGCCTTCACCGAACTGTATTATTCTTTCGGGTGCAATGCTTTTAGGTGCAGTCAGTTTGTTCAGATTTTTCATGATATTAAAACTTATGGACAACGGGAAATTATGTTTTATTATTCCGTATAACAAAAATATACATTTATGATAATATCACAAAGCTTTTTCATAACTTCGTATTACCATTACAGCTAACCAGAAAAACATATGAAGTTAAAAAGATTTCTATTTTCAGGCATGACGCTTATTGTTTCTGCATTGAGCTGTTTTTCGAATGCTCAAGAATGCATGTTGCCGTCGCTTCATGTTGACGGAAGGTTCCTTAAAGACACTCATGGAAATACTGTCAACCTGCATGGCGTCATGGACACTCCGAACCCGTATTTCAACAATTATCGCTGGGGCAATCGTTGCAATGATGAAACTGTAGGAGATTGTCTCGACTACTTCGACAAGATTTTTATTGCCGTCACAGACTCTACTCAGGGTGCGTGGTGCAATATCTTCAGATTGCATCTTGACCCTTGTTGGACCAACGACCCTAAAGTGCCGATGAAGGGCAAAGACCGCGGTGAGGCTAACATAAGTCAGTATAGCCGTGAGAGACTGAAACGCTATATGCAGAGGCTCTATTTTCCGATTGCCAAGGCTGCTATGTATCATGGCATGTATGTCGTAATGCGTCCGCCAGGTGTATGTCCTGAAACAATACAGGTCGGCGGTGAATATCAGAAATATCTGATGGATGTCTGGAATATGGTGTCGTCAGACGATTCCATCAAAAAATACTGCGGACAAATATCTTTGGAACTTGCAAATGAACCTATCCGCTGTCTTGATGCTGAGGGAAAAGATTCACCTAAGGCCCTGCACGATTTTTTCCAACCGATTGTAGACACAATACGAGCCAACGGATATACAGGAATTCTGTGGATTCCGGGTACCGGCTATCAGTCACAGTATGAAAGCTTTGCCGTACAACCTATTGAGGGATATAACATAGGTTATGCCGTGCACACTTATCCCGGTTGGTATGGTGCAGACGATGAACATTACGATAAGGAAAATTTCATCAGACAGTGGGGCAAGCAGGTGCCTGTGGTGAACAGCAACCCTATCCTGATTTCAGAAACTGACTGGAGTCCGGTGAAGAGTAAAAATGCAGACGGTAAGACACGCAATTTCGGAACTTGGGGAACTGCCAGCACTTCTAAGTGGGGCAATGCCTTTAAGGCTGTGCTTGACCATTATGGAAATATCAGTGTGACTCTTACTGGCGTTGCAGACTATATTGATATTGATACGTTCCTTGTACATAAGAAAGTGGTTCCGGCTTTCGGCGGTAATCCGGAATGTTGTGCCAAAGCATGTTTCGATTGGTACGCCGAATATGCAAAGGTTGATAGACCGCAACCTGACTTCAAGTGGCGACGCTCTGCCGACAATGGTGACGGTACGTACACCAACCCTATAATCAATGCCGACTTTCCGGATCCGGACATAATCCGCGTTGGAGATACTTATTATATGGTGAGTACAACCATGTTCTACTTTCCTGGAGCTACAATAGTGAAGTCGAAGGACCTTGTGAACTGGACATACTGCAGCAATCCGCTGAAGCAGATAAGCAATTCTGATCCTTTCAATCTTGTTGGCGGATACAACCACTATTCAAAAGGACAGTGGGCCGCAAGCCTTAAATATCATAATGGAAAATTCTATCTCCACTTTATTGCATTCGGCAAGGACAAGTTCAACGACGGAGGCGATTTCCTTCTTACGACAGATGACCCAGCCAAGGAGTGGACTATGCAAAAGCTCGATGGTTTCTATTATGATTCCGGATTGCTTTTTGACGGTGATAAAACATATATAGCTCACGGCATAGGCGACATCTTCATTACACAGCTTGACGATAATTTCAAGGCTGTCAAGACAGAAAAAGTCATTTCTGTAGGCAATGGATGCGAGGGCAGCCACATGTACCACATCGGCGACTATTACTATATCTATGCAACATACGGAGGAACAGAGGGCAGTCAGACGATATTCCGTTCGAAGTCACCTTTCGGACCTTACGAAGAGCACGAAGGACGCATATTTGAAAAACAACATATACATCAGGGTGGACTAGTCGAAACGCAAACCGGCGAGTGGTGGACAATATTGTTCAAGGATGCCGGAAGCGTGGGACGTATCCCCTACCTCGAACCTGTAAAATGGGTAGACGGATGGCCTGTCTTGGGCAATGACGGCATAGATGTGAGCCGTGGCGGTGCAAAATATAAGAAGCCTGATGTAGGCTGTGCTTATCCGAAAACCTATCTTCCTACAAACGATGATTTCAATGACAAGGTTTTGGGTATGCAGTGGCAGTGGAATCACAATCCTGATTCCTCCAGCTGGTCATTGACAGAGAATCCCGGACATCTGAGATTGCACACAGCATCGGTCACAGATAAGCTTGAGCAGGCACGCAATACGTTGACACAGCGCATCCATGGTTTTTATTCTGAAGGAACTGATGCGGCTGATTGTCCGGATTCATACGCTACAGTATGTCTTGATATTTCAAAAATGAAAAACGGCGATGTATGTGGCTTGTCTGTCTTTCAAGATCCTTATGCTTTCATAGGTATAAAAAAGATCGGTGGAAAAAAACGTTTGTATTATTACAGAAGTACATACGAGAACCACAAAACAACAATTCCACCTGTGGATTTTCTTGGTGAACCGATAAAGGGCAAACGTATCTATCTGCGCTCGAAGGTCAATCTAGCCACAAACAAGGTGAACTTCTATTACAGCCTTGATGGAAAAGAGTATGTGCCTTTCGGTGAAGAGTCCAATATGAGATTTACTCTCAAGATTTTTACGGGAAACACATTCTGCATTTTCAAATATGCCCATCACAGGCAAATTTCTAAAAATATGAAATATTTACCATTATTGCTTGTTTGTTGCCTGATGTGTTCATGCAGGGTAAAAAATATGATGACTTACAGAAATGGCTATATACTGAATAAGGACAGCGAGACTGTAGGTTATTATTCCAACGGTTATGTTCTTGATAAAAACAAAAATGTTGACGGATATTATTCCAACGGCTATATTTTAGATAAAGAACGTAATGTCATAGGGCATTATGCCAACGGATATGTATATTTTCAAAAATGAAAAATAAACATATCCGTGCATTTGTTGTATACTATAATTGTAAGTTCGTCAGATTTATATGGTTAATAGGACGTTACAATGTAGTTGTTTAAGTATTTATGCTAAAAAGTAAATCGATATATGTATTCATCAGAAGAAGGCTTTTCACTTATCTCATAGGATCTCATCACACGGTTTTCTTCCTTAACAAGCTGATTGTCCTTGAAAGCCTTGATGTTTACTTTTAAAATGTCTGCTTCTGTTGGATTGGAAGTTCGTTTGAGATATGTGACTGCTAGATGGAAATCGTAGACAAAGTATTTATAATCTCTTTCAAATACAATCTTTTGTTTATAGAAATCGTGAGAATCTGATTGAAACAGTCCGTTATTTACGGTTGTTGTGTCTCCGTTGGATATGTATTTGAAGCTACCATTATCTTCAGTGTAAATGGAAAAACGTGCCCATGGTGAAATGTTGTCCATTTCACCTGTAAATGTCAGTTCGATGCGTTTTGTGACGTTTTTAGCGCGTGACGAATTGCCCTCTTCTGTGCATGAATTTATGCACAGAGTGCAGATTATGGCTAACAGTAAACTTATAACTGAATGTTTCATTGTTATAAACTTGAATGTAATATGGCAAAGATATTGTTTAATTCACTTGTCACAATACATTGTATGAAAATTAAATGTTAGTTACATCTGGATTTGCTAATTTTGTATCACGTCTTAAGTTTGATTTTCTTATAAGTGCAGACGGTTTATGTCGAAACACTTTTTTATATTAAAGAACAAAGTAAATTTGAATATATGATGAAAAGGATTCTTATAGTCGGCGGAGCCAACGGCATAGGATTGTCTATTGCCAAGTGCATGGCCGAAAGAAATGATTGCGAGAAGGTTTATATTGTTGACAAAGCTGAGTTGTCGGACGAATATAAAGAAGACAAAATCAAGAGTTTTGTTTTTGACTTGGCGTCTGACGACTATACTTTCTTCGACAGATTCGCGGATATTGATTCCTTGATGATTACAGCCGGCTTTGGAAAGCTTGCGCTTTTCAGAGATGTCGATGAACAGCACATTATAAACTCATTCAACGTGAATACTGTTGCCACAATCCGCATAATAAAACATTTCTACGACAGATTGCAGTCTTCTGAAGACTTCTGGTGCGGAGTGATGGTAAGCATAGCTGGTTTCATGTCGTCGCCTTTCTTTTCTGTATATGGGGCAACAAAGGCCGCTTTGAAAATATTCATTGAAAGTCTGAATGTAGAACTCGAAAAACTTGGTTCTAAAAACAGAATACTTAATGTTTCGCCTGGAAGCATCAAGGGTACAAGCTTCAACCACGGCAAGACAGATTTGGAGCAGACAAGACAGCTCGCAGAAGATATTATAAGACATCTTGAGAATAAGGACGACTTGTTCATCCCTCAATATGATGAGGTGTTCAAAGGTGTTCTCGAAAGGTATCACAATGACTTCAGACTGTACGGTCTTCAGTCGTTCGACTATAAGGTCGCGAGCGGAAGAGTCAACAGTGAAATGCTTGAATCTGCTGTCAAGGATAGAAAATAGTTACACCTTTTCTTAACTGACAGATATCTAAGCGACATATTTAAAGCTCTTTGTAAATTGAAAATTGCTGTATGGAATAATTTCCAATAGAAGTTGCCATACGGCTATTTCCGAATTGCATGCAGTACCTTATGTTGTGATACTCTTGTTGCGTTGCGTCGCTGTGCATTGAATTCTATGGCATCCTGAAATATATATCAACAAGCAGTGGATGCCATTTCATCATTTTTTTAGAAATTCAGTAGGCGACATTCCTGTTATCTGCTTGAATACACGGTTGAAATTGGCAGGTACGCTGAAGCCGACTTCATAAGAAACCTGTTTCAGCGTTTTCTCGCCGTCTGCCGCAAGCTCAATTGCGCGCATGATGCGCTGGTTGTTTATGTAACTGCAGAAATGTATGCCTGATGCATTGAAAAGTCTGCTGAGATTGCGTACTGAAAGCCCGAATGTCTCGGCGATTTGTCCAATCTGCAGATTTTCATTTAAATGTTGCGATATGTATTCGAGAATAGGACGTAGACGGGCATCATTGGGTATAGCAATCATCTTAAGTAATTTTTCAGTATTTGGACACATCGATGGGAGCAACCTGAAGAAGCTTAGGGCAAATTCGAATAAATCTGGTGAGATGCATGAATCAATGGTTGTCCCAGATGATGCTATGTATCTTATATTCTCTCCTATCAGAGCGTTTACCTTGTATATGGAAAATTGCGAACGCTGGTCATCATGCTTTATATCTTTGAATTTTATATAGAAAATCACCAGCGACACCTGACGATTTTTGCTGCTGAGCTCATGGTCGATACCACATGGAATCCATGCAATATGCTTTTCGGGCACGAAATATACGGTTGTGCCTATGCGGACGTGAAGTGTACCGGACAATGTATATATGATTTGACATTTGGGATGTGCGTGGCCTTGGAGTTGTATTTCCTCCCACCCTGTTTTCTTAATAAGAATCTCGTTGTCAGACGAACAATCTATTTTGCGGATGTATTCTTCTTGTTCAGCGTTCATCGTGTGGCATTAATTGATAATACAATTGCAGTTTTTACAAATCAGGTACAAATTTAAAGTATTAATTTTGCACTGCAAATTCAGATAGGGAAAAGGTTTTGATTTAATGCAGGATATCATCTGGTTTGCACTTCATTACGACAGTAACAAGAAAATTTTATTTGAAATATTATTGTTTCCAGGCACAGAGACTGCATAGACTGTATGATGCCTGGTTGCGAGAAATCTGTATTGCACCGGTCTTTACAGATAGTAGTCTTGTATGTTGTTGTTTGACATATTTGAGTATAGGAAAATTTTAGATATAATGGTAAAAAGAACGATTGCTGGTTTAGTTTTTCTTGGGTCAATGTGCACCTGCTGGGCTCAGCCGATGCTTATGACAATAGATGATATATTTGAACTTGCCGATAAAAACAGCAAAGACATTCAATTACATGACTTGATGATTAATGAGGCAGACCAAGCTGTCAAGGTAGCCAAAAACAATACCCTGCCAACGATTGATGCAAAGATTGATTTGAGCTATATCGGTGACGGAGTCATGACGGATAGAGATTTTTCGAACGGCATTCACGCTGATATGCCTCATTTTGGAAATAGTTTTGTAGTGAAAGCATCGCAGGTTATCTATGCCGGCGGTTCTATCTCTGGAAACATTGAGAGAAGTAAACTTCAGGCCGCCAAGGCTAGACATGAGTATGACATAAGCCGACAGGATATACGTTTTCTTCTGCTGGGGTATTATCTGGACTTGTTTCAGCTGAACAATCAGAAAATCGTGTATGAAAGAAACGTTGAACAAACACAGATTCTCGTTAAGGATATGCGGGTGGCATTCAGCCAAGGAACGGCACTGAAGAGCGACATTACCAGATATGAGCTGCAACTTCAGAATCTGCAGCTTGGACTTACGGCTACAAAAAACAAAATTGATGTCCTTAATTATAAATTGACTACAACGCTTGGACTTGCACCTGAGGTGGTAATAGTACCTGACACCGTTGCTCTTTTCAATATGACGGTTGAACACAGAAGGGAAAACGAATGGATGGATGATTCGAAATTTACTCCAAGCATGAAGCTTGCAAATACGGAAATCGAACTTTGCAAAAATAATGAGAAGCTTGTTAAGGCAGAAAGATTGCCCAAAGTAAGTATTTCTGTAACAAACGACTTCAACGGACCAATATTGGTTGAGGTCCCGCCTTTGAACAATAATTTCAACTATTGGTTTGCTGGAGTCAATCTGAGCTATAGCTTTGATGCGTTGTTCAAGAACGGAAAGAAATTGAAGAAGGCCAAGTTTGCGACAATGCAGTCGCTGAAACAAAGAGAACTTACTGAAGAACATATAAGCAACTCCATACATGAGGCTTATGTCAACCTGAACGAGGCTTATGTCCGTTTGGAAACTCAACAGAAGAGCGTACAGCTGGCACATGAAAACTATGGAATTGTGAGGCAACGATACATCAACGGGCTGGCGCTGATAACGGATATGCTTGATGCAAGTACTACTCAATTGGATATGGAACTGCAGCTGGCAAACTATCAGGTAGGAATTTTATATCAATACTATTTGCTGAAAAAAATAACAGGAACACTTTAATAAATAATATTTGAAACAATGATCCGCAACAAAAGAAGAGCAATACCTAATTTTTTTATTTTTCTGGTTATAGTAGCAGGCATAAGTTGGATATGCGCCAAGTTCATTCACTTGGGCAATGTGGAATTCACAGACAATGCTCAGGTGAAACAGCATTTGTCGCCAGTGAGTACTCGCGTACAAGGATTTATTAAAGAAATATGCTTCGAAGAATATCAGCAGGTAAAGAAAGGTGACACGCTTGTCATTCTGGAAGATACAGAATATAGGCTTAAACTGGCACAGGCTATTGCGGACTATAAGAATGCTTTGGCCGGCAAAAGTGCAATGCGCACTACTATCAATACTACGCAGAACAATATTCTGGTGACTGATGCCGCAATAGATGAGCAGAGGGTAAGACTGCAGAATGCAGAAACTGATTATAAGAGATATCAGGAACTGCTTAAGGAAAATGCTGTGACTATGCAACAGTTTGATCGCGTGAAAACAGATTACGAAGCGACGCAGGCAAGATATGAACAGCTATTGAGACAGAAAGAATCAACAAACCTGCTGAAACAGGAACAGACTCAAAGGCTTGACCAGAACGAGGCTGACATAAAATTGGCTGAAGCTGCATTGGATCTGGCAAAACTAAATCTATCCTATACTATTATCGTTGCTACTACCGATGGTGTGACAGGACGTAAGAATATTCATGAAGGCGAACTGGTACAACCGGGACAAACGCTTGTTACGCTTGTAGACGGCACGGACAAGTGGGTCATTGCAAATTACAAAGAAACGCAGACAACGGATATGAAAACAGGACAACTGGTGGATGTAAGAGTTGATGCAATCCCAGATGTCAAGTTCGAGGGACGCATCGCATCAATCTCTGATGCTACAGGCTCATCATATTCGCTTATCCCGCAAGACAACTCTGCCGGAAACTTTGTTAAGGTGGAGCAAAGAATCCCGGTACGTATTGAATTCACTGAAAACAACAGCAGAAAGAATCTTGACAGATTGCGTGCAGGTATGAATGTGGAATGTTCTGTGAAATTGTAGAGGGATGAGAAGATTGAGTTTGGCCAACAGACCTAAGGTTATATACTTTAAGGACAATGTACCGCTGGGAGTATGCATGTTCCTGTCGTTGTTCTTTGCTACGGTGTTTCAGTTCAATGGAGGAGTCTTTTTGCCTGCATCAGTCCAGATGTCAAGCTCATTGGGGTGCATTCAGGAAGATATTACTATGGCCGGATATGCTTCTTTTATAGGCATGACCATAACTTTCCCTATATTGTTCAGACTGAAGTTGAGGTTTACTACCAGGTCAATTTTCATGACTGTTTGCCCGGTGCTCATATTGTGCAATATCATCAACCTTCACACCGAGAACATCTATTTGCTGATAATCGTTTGTTTTGTTTCAGGCTTTTTCAGAATGTGGGGTACATTTGAGTGTTTCTCAAACGTGAGATTGAGCGTTACGCCTTCAGGTAACTTCTCAATATTCTACCCCTTAATATATATTGTAGTGCTTGAGAGTATCCAACTTCAAGGACTGGTTACAATTCAGATAAGCGATTGGGTCAATTGGCGCTACATGCATTGGTTTGTAATCGGAATGCTGACGATTGTGTGGCTGTTGGTGTTTTTCCTGACTAAGCATGTGCGCATTCAACGAATGAAACCTCTTTACGGAATAGATTGGCTTGGCGGCGCAATGTGGTGCGCGATACTTTTCTGCATTGTTTTCGTCTGTATATATGGTGACTATTATGACTGGTTCGACAGCATAAGAATACGCATAAGTATTGTAGCGGCAGTGGTTCTGCTTATGCTCAACATAAATAGGATGAATGCCATAAAACGTCCATATATTTCACCTAAAGTTTTCAAATACAAACATTTTCCGACAATACTGGTTCTGTTCTTGATGTTGTGTCTTTTTCTGACCACTTCGTCTGTCCTGCAGGAACGTTTTATGCGTTCAATATTGAATTTTGACATGCTGAATGCCATTTCGATAAATTGGTGCGTGTTTGTTGGGATTCTGGCTGGCTCTGGTATTGTGTTCTACAGAAGGGTCGTTTTGAAAAAAGGATTCAAGTTCTTGATATCAATAGGTTTTATACTTATTGTAGTATACCAGTATTATATGTATTTCCTCATTGACCCGAACCTGAACATAGAGAGTTTGTACTTCCCAAATTTCTTGAAAGGCGTAGGACATGGAATTCTTTATATAGCGTTGACCATCTATGTGGCAAAGGCTGTGCCGTTTGAGCATTTCTTTCAGGGGCTGTGTGTGTTGAGCTTCATTCGTACGAGTACAGCAACTCCTTTAGGTACTGCCATTTTGAACAGATGGTTGCGCATATTGCAGATAGACAACATCGGGTTGCTTGGACGGAATATAGACCAGTCAGAGAATGTTTCTGTTGAAAACCTTTATATGGAGGTAATCAAGCAGACAACATTGACCAGTTTAAAAGAACTGTTTGGATATGTATGTATTGTTGGAACTGTATTTCTGGTAGTTGTCTTAAGCTACCGTGCCTGGAGAAAAATCCACTTCCATGAAGAATGATTTGCGAGCATGCTATATGGATGGATTAAAATGATTCTCAAGTCTACATCATTTTTGAATTCAATTCAGCTATACAAATGTTTGAATATCAATATCAAGTTTCATAAAAAGATGTGCACCAATTTGTTTCCTGTCACACCTTGGCGCTGTATTGAATGTTGAGCTGATGGAAAAAACGCGTATAAATATAGCCGTCCTGAAATCAGGGTGGCTATATTTGTACTGCAGTCAACTATTGCGGATATTTGTACCGAAAATAAGCCGTATACCATCCATATACGTTATAAATCCACTATCTGTACTATTTTCAAGAAATGTCTGATATTTATGATATAGAATCGTACCAAGAAACTCAGATGTGTTGCTTACTTTTTTGATTTTAATTTGTTATATGTGTCTTATTTATACTGTTTCTGTGTGCATTATCTGAAAAATCGTGGTACCACCAATATGTATTACCGAATTTCCTTCTAGTTTTGTTTATCCGTTCTGTTGGGTTCTTCAACTCACGTTTCATAAGGTTGTATTCATTATGCTGTATGACTATTGCTGTGTCAATCTTTGCAAACAACGAATCTGAAAGGCCGTGTACTGGTGCGACAAGCAGTGCTTCGCTGTACACTTTAGGTAGTGTATCATTTGTGTGGTAATACTTTGGCAGCGCAGATACAAACGAGTCCAAATCCTTCTTGAGAAGCAATGTGCAGAGGTAGTAATCACCAAGCGGTTGTGAGCAAGCTGTATCTCTGTCTATCATTATTTTTAAATATTCGTCTGTGCTTTTAATGGATTTTCCGCAATAAGCACCTAATGTACGACAGATATCCTGCACTGAAAGCCTGTAATGTGAAAGTGTATCATTTACATCAAGCAGTCCTGCTGAACCGTAGTACTGCGGATATTCGAACAGTGATTCACCAAGAGTTCCGTCTTTAGCCATGGCGAATGCTCTCAATTCGGTAAGTCTACGACTTGAAGACAGTGACTTTTTCCCTACGGTCAGCGCTTCTTTGTAATTGCCTTCAATAATAAGGCGTTCTGTACGCAGCTCATAGTGATAAACGTCAGGCGCGCCTTGCAGACTTCCAGTTATTACGCACATTACGAGCATAATGAGATAATTCGGCCACAAGTATGCATAAATATTGATGTATTCGTTGTCGCTGCTGTCATCAGGCATCTTTTTCAATCCTAATATGATGAGTATGTAGATTACAAGCAGAACCGGTAAGAGCCATGTCCATGTTCCAAAAGTAAAATCATCAAAAATTTTTCTGTTTATATCCGTGAGAATGGTAAGAACTAGGAAAGATGGAAAAAACGACAATGAGTACCATCTTGTTGGAATCTTAGCTATCAGCTGTACCACAAACTGGAGCAGAGTCAATATTGCGGTGATAACTATTGCTCCGATAAGTACTGAGTAAGTTGTTACTCCTTTTGAGAATACAAATTGAGCCTCGGCTAATATTTCACCTTGTATCTTGTAAAGATAGAAAAATGAAAAAAGAACAAATAGAACACCGCAAGAAACGGAAAGTATTCTTGCGGCATTCTCTAGTAAAGATTTTGAATTATTTATCATCAGTTTCTTTTGCTTTTCTTAAAACTACTGCACTTCTGGCAGGTATATACAACTTCAGCCAACCCTTGTTGTCTTTTTCGTAAAGAGGGTCATAGTTGGTGAAATGCCTTACGCTGTCATCCGCCAAATCGTTTCCTCCGAAAATCTTGGCATCAGTATTCAGCACTACGTCATAGGCTCCTTGAGGAACTAAGAAACCATAGTCAACATATGAATTTGATGGACTGAAGTTGAATACAAACAGTAAATCATTTCTTGAGAATGCAAGAATCTGATCACCGTCATTATGCCATACTTCAACGACCGGACTCTTTTGGATATTCTTCTCTGAGCCAATAAGTTTTATCATGGCCTGATCGAAATCGCCGAGGTAATGATAGCACAACTCATGATTATCGACAAGATTCCATTGTCTTCTTGCATACTTGTAGCTCCATCCGTTGCCTTCTCTAGGGAAGTCAATCCATTCTGGATGACCGAACTCATTTCCCATAAAGTTAAGATAACCTCCATTGATAGTTGATGCAGTTAGCAGTCTTATCATCTTATGAAGAGCAATGCCTCGTGTAACAGTCAGATTCTCATCACCTTTTTTGAAGTGCCAATACATGTCGGCATCAATGAGTCTGAAAATAATGGTTTTGTCGCCAACTAATGCCTGATCGTGGCTTTCTGCATAGCTTATCGTCTTTTCGTCTGCTCTGCGGTTGGTCGTTTCCCAGAACATGGAACTAGGCTTCCAGTTTTCGTCCGACTGTTCTTTTATTGTCTTTATCCAGTAGTCAGGAATATTCATGGCCATTCTGTAGTCAAAGCCATAGCCGCCGCTCTTGAATGGAACTGCAAGACCAGGCATGCCAGAAACTTCCTCTGCTATTGTAATTGCTTTAGGCTTTACCTCGTGTATGAGAATGTTGGCCAGCGTGAGATAACATATTGCATTGTCATCTTCATGCCCGTTGTAATAATCAGCGTAGCTTCCAAAGCTTTCGCCCAAACCATGGCTGTAATAGAGCATCGAAGTAACTCCGTCAAATCTGAATCCATCAAAATTGAATTCTTCCAACCAATATTTGCAATTGCTCAAAAGATAGTGAAGAACTTCATTCTTTCCATAATCGAAGCAAAGAGAATCCCAAGCTGGATGTTCCCTTCTGTCTCCCTGATAGAAATACTGACATTTATCACCTGCAAAGTTGCCCAGACCTTCAATTTCATTCTTAACGGCATGGGAGTGAACTATATCCATAATTACAGCTATGCCATTTTTATGTGCTTCATCGATAAGTTCCTTAAGTTCGTCCGGTGTTCCAAAGCGGCTTGAAGGAGCAAAGAAGTTGCTTACGTGATATCCGAAACTGCCGTAGTAAGGATGTTCTGCAACGGCCATGATTTGTATGCAGTTATATCCGTCCTTAATGATTCTTGGCAGAATGTTCTCCTTGAATTCAGTGTAGGTACCCACTTTTTCTGCATCTTGAGCCATACCTATATGGCATTCATAGATCAGCAGTGGAGAGGTATTGGGCTTGAAGTTTCTTTTTTTGAACTGGTAAGGATTTTCAGGTGCCCACACTTGAGCTGAAAAGATTTTGGTAACATCATCCTGAACCACTCTGTTGCACCACGCAGGAATACGTTCACCTTCACCTCCGTACCAGTGGATTTTGAGCTTGTAAAGATCTCCGTGCTTCATCGCATTTGGTTTGAGCTTTATTTCCCAGATACCATTGTCGAGTTTATACATACGGTATTCCTTCACTTCTCTCCAATTGTTGAAGTCACCTATGATGTATATATCAGTAGCATTGGGAGCCCATTCTCTCAACACCCAACCGTTGTCTGTTTTGTGAAAGCCGAAAAACAGATAACAAGAGGAAAAATCCGTTAATGTCTGTTTACCGCCATTTGTCAGTTCATTGATTTTATCCAGTACATGCTGATGACGTCCGTTGATTGCCCCCTCATAAGGCTCGAGCCACTTGTCGTTCTTTACTAAGTCAAGTTGTTTGCTTTTTGCCTGTGTTTTTCTTTTTGCCGGAGCTGATGCAGTTCTGCTTTTCCTTACGGTTGGCTTTACTCCTTCATTTTGAGATGCTTCGGCTTTTGATACAGATTTCTTTGCCATATTATAAATTTTATGCCAATACTTTAAAAATAACCTTCTTTATTTCTTTTTCATCAGATATGCACGGGGCATGTCCATCTTCAGGGAAGAATATTGCGAACATTCCCGGTTTAACTTTGATGTATTGTTCAGCCGGTCCATCATAAAATGATATGTCTTTAACCTTGTCATACGTACTGGCTTGTAAATTTGTTCTTGGAGTATATCCCATAATTTCTGTACAGTTGAGCGGAATCTGGATGTCTATCATCATGTCATGAGTTTCCAGACGAGCTTCATTTTCTTTTTTACCAGAAGTCTTTGAGAAATTAACTGACAGCATATTTTCTTTCAGTACGACTTTCCCTTGTTCGTGTTCTGCTATATTGGTTTTCTTCAGAAAATCTATCACATCTGCAAACAAAGGGTTAAGCGATGCATATTTCTCTAGATTTTCGAGCGTGTCAAGAACCATATGTAATTAGCTTTTAAGTTAAACAATATCACAAATATATAATAAAATACTGAATATGCTGCAAGCGAGGTCAATAATTCATGTCATTTTGTAATAAGGAACCCATGACATCTAGCAGATGCTTGTGAATTAATCCATTGCTTGCCAGCACCTCTTTGCCTTCGCAATATATATCGTTGCCTTTAAAATCGGTAACCATTCCGCCTGCCCGTTTCAGAATCAGTGTTCCTGCCGCAATGTCCCATGCTCCAAGGGAAGGTTCAATTCTGGCCTCAAAACGTCCACAGGCAATATAGCATAGCTCACTGGCAGCAGATCCCTGCAGCCGCAATCCTCCGACGTTTCCGTACAGCTTTTTTGCCAACAGAGGCATAATCCGTCCAGTGTTTGCAGCGTCATACGGAAAACCCAGTTCAATAAAAGCATTGTCCATATCGTCAATGAGCGATGTTCTTATTTTCTTGCCGTTCAAAAATGCGTCACTGTACTTGTTAGCCCAAAACAGTTCTTTTCTGCAACATTCATACACGACACCAAGTATCGTTTCCGATTTATCGCATAGTGCAATGCTGACACAGTAAGGTGCATTATCATGGATGAAATTGGTAGTACCGTCCAATGGGTCAACAGTCCAGAACAAATCTTCGCCGTTACGCCCCTGCGTACCTTCTTCTGCTATAAAACCTGCTTCCGGCAGAAGTTCGCGCAGGCGATTCACTATCATTTTCTCCGACTCTCGGTCAACATAGCTCACGTAGTCATGACTGCGTTTGCTTTCCACTTTGCTTCTATCGAAAGATTTTCGCTGTTCTACAAGGAAGTCTCCAGCCTCAACTGCAAGCTTCTTTACTTCTTCCGTGAGGTTTGATGCTGTTGTTCTATCCATATCTCTTTTTAATAGCAAAAAGAGATGGCATATTAATGTGCCACCTCTACTATTCCATGTTTATAATATCCTTTTCTGATTATGCTTCCGTTGCCGTCTTTCTCAACAAACGGACCATCCTTTACATCGTTGACAAAATTGCCTTCAAATCTGACACCGTCCTTTTCTTCAATGCCTTTGCCATTGCGCATTCCATTTTTGAAATAGCCCTTGAATTTTGTTCCGTCGCTCATTCGGAGTACGCCTTCACCGTTCATTTCGCCGTTGGCCCACTCTCCGTCATAAACGTCCCCGTTGTCAGAGATATATTTTCCGCGACCATTCTGCTTGTTTTCCTTCCAATAGCCTTCATACTTTGAACCGTCCAGCCAGTTGTATGTACCGAAACCGTCCATAAGGCCATTTTTGAAGAAGCCTACATACTTGCGTCCGTCGGCATATGTAAAAATGCCCTGTCCGGTTCTTTCGCCATTTTCATAGTCGCCTTCATATTTGTCACCATTTTTGAAGTAGTATATGCCTTTGCCGTCCATCAGGTTGTCTTTCCAATTGCCGACATATTTGTCACCGTTGGCATATATATACGTACCGAATCCGTTCCGCATGTCGTTGTCCATGTTGCCGGAATAAGACGAACCATCTTTCCAGTCGAAGAAGCCCTTTCCTGATTTTTTGTCATCCTTCCATTCCCCGTCATACATTACACCGTTGGCCCATATATATTTACCTTTTCCATTGCGCTTGTCCTGCGACCAGTTGCCTATATATTTGTCACCGTTGTAATATTCCATGACTCCTTCGCCTTCCTGGTAGTCACAATACCACAATCCATCATATTTGTTATTATTGGCGAAATAGTAGATTCCGCGTCCATGCTGGTGGTCTTGAAACCATTGGCCTTCATATTTTTCACCATCAGTAAATATGTATGTGCCGAATCCCTGTCGTTTACCCTTAACGTATTCTCCCTCATATTGGTCTCCGTTGGCAAATTTAGTTTTCCCCTTTCCGTTAGGTTTACCACCTTCAAGTTCACCGTAATAAGCAGCTTTGTCTTTAAAGGTATAATTACCAATGACAACTTTCTGTGCACAAAGTTCAACAGTTGACGAAGCGATTAAAAATAAACCAACCAACAGATTTCTATATGTATATCTCATTATTCTAAATTTTCTAGTTCAACATACAAAAATAACTAATACTGCCTACCTGCACAAATTGATTAAACTTTATTATGTTTTTGAACAAGCCGTTTGCATTTGACCCCGCACCGTGTAATTTATGTTATATTAAAGTTTTATATTTTATATGTGCATGCGCCTAAGATCTTATTTGCGTGTCCCCGGATTCCTCATTTTCATTGCCATTCCTCTGTCTGATTCAATTACCAGAGAGTCGTATGTCAGTTTGTTTATTTTGAAGCTGACCTTATCGTCAGATTTACCTTTTACCTCTTTATCTGAGCGTTTCAGAAGAATCTTGCCGTTCATTAGTTCCCATGCACAATAGGTTTTTTCCCCGCCGATTTTGCAATCGAGAGTCTTATCTTCTGCAAATTTCATATAGTCAGTTTCATTTCCTGCAGTATCTGACATTACCCACGTCCTGCACAGGTCGGTTATGTCAATAACGTTTTCTGCGACATATTCAGATTTCAGGCAAACGGCAACATCGTCACCGGCCTTAAGGTAACCATACAGAACAGCCTGCGATAAATCTATTCCGAACGTGTCGACATCTTCATAAGCTGTAATATACAGCATGTTTCCCGAAGAACGCTCCAGTACAGTTCCATATACAGAAATATCGACATCCTCGACAACAGTGTCGGTTGCTATTGTATCATATATCTTTGTTTCTTTCTTATTCTGTCCGCAATCAGAAAGGCAGACCGCAAAGACAATAAAAGCAGGTAAATATAGTAGACGTTTCATTGAGCTTCCTCCTCCAATACTTGTGCTATAAATCCAGACGTAAAACCGACATTGCTTTTTGCAACTTCTTCGGGAGTACCAGTGACAAGCAGTCTGCCTCCACCTTGTCCGCCTTCAGGACCCATGTCGATGATGTAGTCAGCCATCTTTATCACGTCCAGATTATGTTCTATGACTATTACTGTATTTCCTTTCTCAACCAATCTGTTGAGTACATTCATCAAGACCCTGATATCTTCAAAGTGAAGTCCAGTCGTCGGCTCGTCAAGTATATACAAGGTGCGTCCCGTATCACGTTTGCTGAGTTCGGTCGCAAGCTTCACTCTCTGACTCTCGCCTCCAGACAGAGTAGTCGAAGGCTGTCCCAGCTTTATATATCCCAGTCCTACATCCTGGAGAACCTTTATCTTGTTTATAATAGCCGGCTGGTTCTCGAAAAATTCTACAGCCTGATTAATAGTCATGTCGAGCACGTCAGATATGGATTTTCCTTTGAATCTAACTTCGAGCGTTTCTCTGTTGTATCTCTTTCCATGACAAGCCTCACAAGGCACCAGAACATCTGGAAGGAAATTCATCTCAATGGTCTTGTAGCCGTTGCCTCCGCATATCTCACATCGTCCGCCAGAAACGTTGAATGAGAATCTTCCAGGTCCATATCCGCGCACTTTAGCCTCAGGCATTTCGGCAAACAATGCACGTATATCGCCGAACACACCAGTATACGTCGCCGGATTTGAGCGCGGTGTACGTCCCAACGGTGACTGGTCCACGTTTACGACCTTATCAATATTTTCCAAACCTTCTATGCTCGCGTATTTCAGAGGTTCACGCAGTGACCTGTAGAAATGTTTTGCCAATATAGGCTGCAGAGTATCGTTTATCAAGGTCGACTTTCCGCTTCCGCTGACACCTGTTACGCAAATGAGTACTCCAAGCGGAAAATCAACATCTACATTCTTAAGATTGTTTCCGCATGCACCTTTTATCGTCAGCTTTTTGCCGTTGCCGGTCCTTCTGGTCTTTGGTATTTCTATGCACGATTTGCCGTTGAGATACCTGGATGTCATGGTGTCGGTCTTGAGCATCTCCTCCGGAGTGCCCTGAAAGACGACCTCCCCTCCCAGCCTTCCAGCCTTGGGTCCCATATCAACTATATAGTCGGCATTCAGCATCATGTCTTTATCGTGTTCGACAACGATAACCGTATTGCCCTCATCTCTTAGAGCCTTCAGTGAATTAATCAGCCTTACGTTGTCACGCTGATGAAGTCCGATGCTCGGTTCGTCAAGTATATATATAACATTTACCAGCTGCGAACCGATTTGCGTCGCAAGCCTTATTCTTTGGCTTTCTCCTCCAGAGAGGCTCACGGATGTTCTGTTGAGCGATAGATAGTCAAGTCCGACATCAAGCAGGAATTTTAGTCTCGACCTGATTTCCTTGAAAATCTCAGCCGATATAACCCGCTGTTTCTCTGACAGCTCCGGGCCGACGTTGTTCACCCATTCATACAAGTCGCGTATGTCCATCTCAGCAAGTTCATAAATGTTCTTGCCGGCAATCTTGAATTGCAGAGCTTCGCGGTTGAGTTTCTGACCATGGCAATCAGGACAGACAGCCACCTTGTCGAACGATTCAGCCCATTTCTGAGCCGATGCAGAAGCTTCGCTGTCCCGCAGCTGTTGAATATATTTAACTATTCCGTCATATGTTGTATAGAAATCGCTGGAAGTATGCACCAGTTTTGCTTCAATCCTTATCCGTTCGTCCGAGCCGTATATTATATCATGCAATGCTTCTTTCGGCAACTCCTCCACCGGCGTTTTCAGCGTACATCCATAGTTTTCAAGCAGCGAAGCAATCTGCCAGAATATCATTGTGTTTCTGAATTTTCCCAGCGGAGCCAATGCACCTTCGTGTATAGACATTTTTCTGTCCACTATCATTTTGTCCTCGTCGACCAACGTAACATACCCCAAGCCTTTGCAGCGCGGACATGCCCCTTGCGGAGAATTGAATGAAAATGAATTCGGTGCCGGTTCCTTGTAGCTTATTCCGGTGGTAGGACACATAAGCCTTTTGGAGTAATATCTTGCTTTGTCTGTATCTTTGTCGAGCACCAGAATCATGCCGTCACCCTGCACCATAGCTGTTGAGACACTTTTTTTCAAGCGTTCGCAGTCTTTGGAACTTACAGCGAGCTTGTCGATTACGACTTCGATGTCGTGGTTCTTATATCTGTCCACTTTCAGTCCGGGCATGACCTCTGTAACAACTCCGTCAATCCGGGCATAGAGATATCCCTTTCTTCTTATAGTTTCAAAAAGTTCTTTATAATGTCCTTTTCTGGATTTTACCATCGGCGACAGAATCAGCACACGTTTTCCCTCATACTCTTTAAGTATCAGGTCTACAATCTGTTCCTCGGTGTATTTCACCATCTTTTCCCCCGTCTCGTAAGAGTATGCATCAGCAGCTCTTGCAAAAAGCAGACGCAGGTAATCATATATTTCAGTAGTTGTGCCTACTGTCGATCTTGGATTCTTGTTTGTTGTTTTCTGTTCAATGCTTATGACTGGACCTAAACCTGTAATCTTGTCGACATCCGGTCTTTCAAGTCCGCCCAGGAAATTCCTTACGTACGCAGAAAATGTTTCCACATACCGACGCTGGCCCTCGGCAAAAACCGTATCAAACGCTAATGATGATTTTCCGCTTCCGCTGAGTCCTGTGATTACCGTCAGACTATTTCTTGGAATGGTGACGTCAACATCCTTAAGATTATGTACTCTGGCACCGAGTACATTTATATTTTCTGTTTCCTTCATATCAAAATCCTAAAACTATTGCATCGAAATGCGTTCAAACACAAATATGGAATACCTTTAAAGGCTTCTGAGCCGCTGTTGGCGGCATAGCCTGGAATGTTGTTCTATTCCGATGAAGACGATTCACCTGATTCGCTGAACCCCTTCAATACATTGATGGCCTTCTTGATATTATATTTTACGCCGTCCGAACCGACTGCATTCAACTGTATGAAATATACGCCGTCCTTGACATACTTCCCGTGGACCTTGCCATCCCAACCGTTGTCGACGTTCTGCAGATTGAAAGAATACAGTTTTTGTCCCCATCGATTAAATATAATTCCGTCCAGTTTCACAATTGATTTGTATGTTATTTCAAAAATATCATTTATGCCGTCACCGTTAGGCGAGAAAGCGTTGGGACATGTCAGAGAAGACTCGCTTATGACTATTGTAAACGATTCCGACTCATATTCAACAGTTTTGCCGTCGCTTCCGGTGAAAGTCACATAAAGTTTTATCATAAATGAACCGGATGAAGTTAGCGTATAAGCCGTGTTTTCTTCGAATCGTGTCAGCAAAGGTGTCTCATCTCCAGAATTTGCGTCATATATCCTCCATTCACAAACATAGCTGTAACCATCAGCCTCGGAAATGCCCGCATCCATGCGTATTTCCAATGGTGCTTCGCATGTCTGCGATTCACCTTCTGACATGACAACGTCTGCCTCGTCTTCAGTAGAATAGTATGTAACTGTCGGGACTGCTTTCTGACCGAAAGCGGCATTGCAAACCATAAAGGCCGATGCGGCGATGAATGTTTTAAAAAAATTGACCATATTCAATGCATAGTTTCTGCAAATTTAAACAAACATCATGACAAGCGTAAACAAAACGAATCATAAATAACATTGATTTGCAATAAAGAATAAGTACAAAAACATTTTTTTACTATTTTTGTATCGTGAAAAAATATTCAGAAAAAATGCACAACTTTAAAAGATTTCTAATTTTCTGTCTGATGGCTGTCATTTCAGTCACAGCTTTTACACAAACGCAAGACAAATATTTTACACACGAAGTAAAAGCTGGTGAGACTCTATATTCCATATCTACAATGTATGGAGTATCAGTCAGCAGCATTAAAGAGCTCAATCCGGCCATATCTGAATCAATTATTGCCGGCCAATCAATCAAAATTCCCAAAGCCAACACTGGTTCGGCCGTACATCACATCATACAGCCTGGAGAGACACTGTATAGACTCACAAAAACATACAATGTGTCTGCAGCCGCACTATGTGATGCCAATCCAGGGTTGAATGCCGAAAATTTCCGTGCCGGTACGGCCATAATAATACCCGCCTCGACTCCTGAAAATGCACCGGCACAGGATAAAGTTCCTGAATGCCGTCAAATGTATCAGGTGGAGAAAAAAGAAACTATATACAGCATATCCAAGAAATTCAACATTACAGAAGAAGAACTGCTGGCGGCAAATCCAAAAATAGATGCTAAGAAGAAAATAAAGAAAGGTGAATACATATGCATCCCGTTCGGGAAGAATTATGTAAAGCCTGAACCGGAGAACAAAGTTCTGTTCAAAAAGACAGAACCGAAAGTTGAGAAATATTCAACAATCAAGGTGGCAGTCATACTGCCTTTCAACCTGAATGAGAGAAAGCCTTCATCTGAAAGCATGAAGATGATAGAATTCTACGAAGGTCTTCTTCTGGCCGTTGACTCACTGAAATCGCAAGGCGTTTCTACCGACATATATGCCTACGATGAATCAAGACACATTGATGACATTCTTGCACAGCCGATGCTGAAATACGTGAATGTCATCTTCGGCCCGGCCAAAACAGGAAATGTACACGCACTTGCCGATTTTGCAGAAAGAAACCACATACAGCTGGTAATACCTTTCGCATCAAAAGACGGCATTGTAAACAACAAGCAGAATGTCTATCAGATAAACTCGCCGCAGACATTTGTTTACGAAAAAGTATACAATCAGTTTGCATCCGACCATGCCGGCGACAATATTGTCATGGTAGGAATGAATTCAAAAGACGACAATGCCGATTTCATAATCGGATTCAAGAAAGCTCTTCAGGCAAAGAATATAAACTACTCGCGCATAAGCTTTGTGGATTTCGACAATCTACCTTCCTTGCTTAAAAAAGACGGCAAACGCAACATTCTTATCCCTTCTGCGGGCGACCAGCATACATTTGAAATGCTGAACTACAAGATGTCGACAATGGACGAACTCAACGACTATGTCATTACCCTGTTCGGGTATCCGGAGTGGCAAGCTTTTTCTTCAAAAAATGCAAAGAACATACATAAGTATGGAAGCACATTCTTCACAACATTCTATAATATGCCTCACGACTGGGCGACAGAGTCTTTTAACCGTAAGTTCAAGAGTGCTTTCAAACGCGACCAGATAAAATGCTATCCGAAATATGCTATGCTGGGATTCGATGCAGGATACTATTTCATAAAGGGACTGCATTTGTATGGGAACAAATTCTCAGACAATCAGAGCCAGATAAGATACAAATCGCTTCAGAACCCACTGAACTTTTCAAGAACAAACAACTGGAGCGGTTTTCTCAACACAAGTGTAATGTTCATAAATTACAATAAGAATCAGACGATTACAAAGAAAATCTTCTGACGCAAGGACATAATAAGCATTTATGGATAAAATCAAAATATGCGCCTTATCCTTGGCGATATGTCTTCCGGCATTGTCAACCGCCCAGGTCGGCGACAAACGCAACGACTTTTCTCTCGGTGTCAATGGAGGAGTATCCATCACACGGATGGACTTTTCGCCCAAGATAAAACAAAGCTACAAGGTTAACCCCACTTTCGGATTGACAATGCGCTATGTTTGCGAAAAGTACTTTTCAAGTATTTGTGCCGTACAGGTCGAAGTCAACTATGCGCAGTTAGGATGGAAGGAACTCATTGAAGACGGTACAGGAAACACATATACCCGCGACCTGAGTTACATACAGATACCTCTGTTTATGCAGATGGGATGGGGTCGAGAAGAACGCGGAGTTAAATTTTTCCTTAATGCAGGACCGCAGATAGGTGTATATCTCGGCGGTAAGGAAACAAAGGGAGGTGGAGAATGGAATCCCAATCATAGACCAAACGGTGTAAACTATCAGTATGGAATGGAACTCGACAATTCCTTCGATTACGGTATAGCGGCCGGCCTCGGTTTGGAGCTTTCCACTTCGGTCGGTCATTTCATGCTTGAAGGAAGATACTATTATGGCTTGGGTGATGTCTTCGACAACAGCAAGCGCGGAAAATTTTCACGTTCGGTAAACCAGACGATATATGCCAAACTTACATATCTGTTTGATATAAAAAAGATTAAACGGTGAAATCAAACATATTGTTTTTCACTGTATACTGTAAAAACGGTTCTGATTACATAAAATGTATCAGAGCCGTTTTTTTGTTGACATCGGTAAATTCAGTTTACAATGTAATTATATACCCTGCACTTATTGACCATCCTCTGTTTCTGATATCAGTACCTTTTATTTTTGATATATTTACAAGCCCATATTCATATCTGAAATCAAGCCTTAATCTCATAATGCTGATGCTTATGTTTCCAA
>ENA-UONW01001438-UONW01001438.1-human-gut-metagenome-genome-assembly--contig:-CS52-NODE-1438-length-28543-cov-15.010812_pt1 | contig 28543 bp, 16 predicted proteins | sample MGYA00242463_ERZ724010 | MGnify/ENA metagenome assembly ERZ724010 | reverse complement strand
GATATTTAAAGATTCAACAAATTTAAATTCAATAACAGTATTATTTGTTATTAAATCACAGATACCTTTTATTGTATCAATATTATATGTGTGATTTAATATAATTTCATTACGCCAAATACTTTTATTATTATTTATAGATTCAATTTTTTGTACATATTTTGTTTCATATATACCATTTAATGATAATCCATATTTTTCAAGATTTTGACTTGTAAGCTGTTTAAATTTAGTATAATCAATGTCAGAAATCCAGTTAAAATTTGAATTACCAAGTTGCAATGGTTTATGAATTCTACCAGATGTTAAATAATCATTAAATGATTTTAATCTTAACATTTGTGAAATATTTTTAATATTATTTAATATATCATATACATCACATGATTGATGTTTTGTTGTAAACTTTCTTCGTTTAACTGTATATTCACTTGTAATAATTTTATTTTGAATAGCATGTATATTGTCAATAACATTTTTATCTTTATATTCTAGCCCTATTAATGCTGTTATAGCCATACCTGATATATCTGCAATTTCTTCTGAATCAATAACAGAAGGAATATTTGAAATAATACGTTGTGTATTAAGATGTTGTACTTCAATAAGATCATTTAATTTTTGCTCATCATTTGATTTCAAAAATTTGCATAATTTTGTAACAGTTTCATTACGTTGATTATTAACCACCATATCTTCTTGAAGTTTATGTATAATTTTGATGTTATTATTAATATAATTTACATATGAAGTATTTGCATTGTGTATATTTATAAAAGGAAATGGTTCTATATATCTTGTTATATCAGAAAAATATTGTATTGTATATGTAATAAAACAATATAATTCTTTTTTTGCTCGTGTTAAAGCTACATAAAATAAATTATTTAATTCGTATAAATATTCACGAAAAGCATAACAATATGATGTATCAAATTGATAAATAAATACATAATCACGTTCAAGACCTTTACTTTGATGAATAGATGAAAAGACAATTTTATTTTTACAACATTCCCGATTAATAGGAGTTTCATCACTTATAGGAACATATACATCCATATGTGTGGATTGTTTTAATTGATTAATACATTCTGTACAATATTTGCTATTAACAGACCAACATAATATCATAATTTGATCAGTCTCTACACCATTATTTAATAATTCAACAATTTTATTACAAACATAATTTACAGCTTTGAATAAAGATGCTGAAATATCAACAAATATAGTAACAGGTTTACCATCTTTACATGTTTTAATTCGATCTTTATTCATTACATCATTATTTAACCATGTTGACATTTGATTTGTTAAACGATAGCTCATATGTAATGATAAGTGAACAAATGATCTATTAAAATATTTTTCTGGAAATTCAAGATATTCAGTTGTTGCACCTTTAAATCTGTATATATTTTGATATTTATCTCCAATAATCATAAGTGTATGTTGTTTTAGATTATATTTATCAATTATACAAATCAATTTATAATAAACATCAACAAGATCTTGTGCTTCATCAACTATAATAATATCATAATTAATATTTTTGGCAGGATTAGTAGTTATATATTTATACATTAAAGTATCATTATTACAAGTTTTATTATAGATATATCCACAATATCCATGAAATGTGTATATATCTATATTTGTAAATTTTGAACATTTTTTCTTACTATCCAACTGTAAATGTTTATTATATGTTAACATTAATATACGTTTAGTAGGATATTGATGAGCTATAAACATTGCAGTAGTAGTTTTTCCACTTCCTGCAACTGCATCAACAACTACATTTTGTGTGTTAATAGCATCAACAATTACTTTTTGTTCATCACTAATTGATGGTAACTGTTCGTTATTATCAATATTATCAATATTTGAAGGTATATCTATTCCTTTGTAATTATATTCAATATAACAATTAGATTTATTATACACAATTCGATAATAAGAGTTAGTTTCATGTATGATTTTTTTGTTAACACGAATTGTATATCCCATTTGTTTAAGAATTTTTATACAGTCATTATATTGTAATTTATTTGTATAATTTGATTTGTCACAAGGATTAGCATATTTAGATGGATTTTGTAAATATTCAACAATACACCATAACCATTTTCCATTTGAAAAATAAATTGGTTGTATATATTTCTGTAACCATGTAATTACACAATCACGTAATATACGTGTATCATATGAAGCATCATGTTGTTTAGAACTTTCACAATTAACATCATTAAATACACAAAGTTTGCTTAATGAAATTAAGCGTGTATAATTAATAATCCACATAGTATCAAAATAATAATCATTTTTAGGGAATTTTATTCCTTCTAATTCACAATGTGGAACATCAAATGAAATATTGTGAGCAATAATTACAGAATTATCATATTTTTGTAAAAAATTATTGATTTTTTCTAAAGGAATAGAATTTAATTTTTTAACACGATTTGCAATTATATCATTTAATTTATCAAAATTATTGGAAGGATAAAATGTTTCATACAATTCATCAACTTGTTTATTCTTTTGAATTACACGAATACTAATTTGCCAAATACGATCATTATCAAAATCTAATCCAGTTGTTTCTGTATCTAAAATACACAATGTATGTGTTTTTAAAATTTGAATAGTATTTTTATGAAATTTGGATACAGTAATATTTAAAGATGTTGGTTTTGATTTAAAAAAATTATTTGCACGTGTATGTACTTCTTTCAATAATGTATTAAATGTACTCATGATAGTATCAATAGAATTAAAAACTTTTCAAAAATTTTTTAAGTTTAAAAAGCAATAAATTATTGAAAAATGTGTTAATAACAAATTTGTTTTAACAAAGTAAAATTATTGTTAATTAACTAGTAAATTTACATGTATATTCTTCAACTCCATCATCAGATTGATAATCAATTTCTATATTATAGCAACGAGTTGCTATTTTATTTACTTTGTAATGATCTATAGCTTGTTTTATTATAGCATCAAATCGGTCTGATTGATTTAACAAATCACAAAAGATTTGACCTAATGGTTTCTTTAATTGTTTATCAATATAATATGCATAATCAATTGTATAACCATATTTTATCATATATTCAGGTGTTTCAATTCTATCTCCTTGTAATGTGTTATTATTGTGAGCAGGACTATAAAAATATACAAATGGAATGCGATCATTTGTTTCAAATCGATTACCTGGATCGCGAGCAGCTTGACGTTGTGCGAGCATCACATGTGCAACATTATTTAATTTGTATGATGATTTTAATGTTTTAGTAATTACAAAATCATCTATAGGCCGTTTATCTAAAGACATAATTTCGTTTTCAAGAATTGTAAACGCCTTATTTATATTACGTTCCTTCATTAAAATATTTAAACATTTACTGTAGATATCTTTTAATAAATGAGCATTGTCACGTCGTTTTAGAACAATTCCCATACTTTTTGTGAAAAAAACAGGATGATATGGGTCTTTAAATGCACCTTCAACATAGTAATGACCATGATAACGTTTTTTAGCAAAAATAGCAAATGGACATATTACTTTTTCAAATTCAATATGTTCTGGTGCAGGAACTTGAGAATTAATAATATCACAACCATATTTACAAATATTCATACATGCCCAGATTGCATCTGTTTCTTCAAGTTGTTGCGTATATGCAGCATCCCAAAAACATAACCAACTTGTCATACATGAATCAGTATCTCCAGCACGTGTTTCAGCACTTTTTATATAAATTGTCCAAGTTGTTGAAGAATCATAACGATTTGGAATAGTAACGCATGTTTCTTGTAAACTTTCAAATACTTTTTTTGCAGTTAATACCATACTACGGCCAATTGCAGTAGTAGATGCTGCTACTTCTTTTCTGAAAATCTTAGAAGTAGCAGCACCTGTTTGACCATATAATGAATTTGCTGTAATTTTATATGCAAGTTGCATAGTGTCAAGAACATTTTTATGAAAAGGATCTGTTTCAACTGCCATTTTTTTTCGAATATCTTTGCGTGCTTGTAATAACATTTTCAAAATTTCAGGAAGAAGACCTGTTCTATATGATTCAGATTGTACAAATGTACATTGTTTTGGTTGTGTTCCAAGCCAGCCTTTATCTTTAACATATACTATTTTATCCAAATTATATTTTGTAGCAGCAAGATCGCGATTAAGTGACCCATCTTCATTATAAAATTCTGATTCTATGAAAACATTATCATCATATTCCACAGTAAATGTTTTATAACCTTTACTATTTAATAGCTCAAAATTAGGTGTTCCATCTTTCAATGCATATGGACTTGCTACATCAACAATTGTATCATGTGATATATTTCGAGCAATCATTGAATTTGGATATAAAGAATTAAAATCACCTACTGCAGTAGGTGTTGTATGAAAACCTTTAACAGGTTCAAATACAATAGCACCTTCATAACCTGATGATTCTGTTTTTCTTTTGTATGTATTAATTAATAAAATATCATTTGGAAAAATATTATGAGCATAATATAATACAAGACTGAATAATTTAATACCTTGACCACGTGTAAATAAAAAATTCATTGGTACTTTACAAACATTACTCATAGATGCATTTTTTTGTAAAACATCTAATTTACGCATTAAGTTGATAGGTAAGATACAGTCAAGAATACAATACATTGCAATGTCTTTACGATCCTTATTACTACCATGTTGTTTTAAGAAAATTTCTTGAGGAGGTACATTTGCTTTTTCTTTGTATAAAAACAAAGTTGATACATCGTCCAATTTATACGAATCAAGTGCATAATCTTTTTGAATAAATTTATACATATCAATTAATACACGTCCAGGAACATCTGGAAAACGAAGAATGTTATCTCCTAATGCAGATGAACTTAACTTTAATTCTGTTAATTGTTCTGCATTAAAATTTTTCAAACGAGACATTCTGCCAAAATCTTTAATATGATGAAATTGTGCACGTTTATACATATATGTATAATCAAATGCAAAAATGTTATAACCTGTAATCACATCAGGATTAATATTATTTACATATATTCTCCAAGTATCCAATAATTTTTTTTCTTTACCCCATACATATATGATATTTTCATCAGCAAGTTGATTTGATATTTCTGTCACAATATCCACAAGTGTTTGATTATTCCAAACAATATTTACATGAAATAAAGTGTTTATATCATTACATACTTTCTGACAAAGAGAGTCCATTGAATTGAGAATTATGTCCAATCTTTCATATTTGTGCGAATTTATATAAGTGCAACATTGTGCAAATGTTTGTTCTTTCATAAAAAGGTTCAAGTATTTTGCTACAATTTTTACAACAGGTTTAAACGCTTCAAAATTTGTTGAAAACACATAAATACGAACATTAGCATTATCTTTACAATGTTGATTATTCAATGACCATTCTTTCATAATAGCTAACTCACGTTCATATCGAATTGAATCATCACAATTAGGACGTTGGATGTTATGAGTATTAAAAAATACATCTAATTCTTTTTGTGGGAAAATATGTTCATGTTCTTTCTGTAAATCATTGTTTTCTAGATTAATTAAATCTGTATTATTGAATGATTCAGTATTTTCAAGCATAAATATAGCTTTTTCAATTGGAAATTGTTCATTTGACCATTGTGATACAGTACCAATTTGAATAATTGGATCACCATCCAGTTTTGGTAATTCTTTATAAAGTGTATTAACACTAGAATTACTTTGTTTCCAATTAAAATTATTTTCAAATCCTATATTAAATATTTTATCAAGAATATCTTTTGAAAAATTGTCAAACATAGATTCATTACACAATGATAATGCATCTATATCAATTGTAGGAAGACCACTTCGTAGAATTTTTACAGCCACATTTGCAAGTTGGGAATATGTTCGTAAATTTGTATATGAAAGTGTCTTTTTAATTGCAGGAATAACTGTATTGTCAAGAAAAGGTTTTACACCTAAAATGAAATCTGTTAATTCACCTGTTAATATATATGTATGAACTTGTTTTGCAATTTCATCTGAACAATTAACAAGCTTCATAATATTTCCACCTAGAGATATTTTAAAATAATCTTTATCGATAAGAATATTCATTAATGTATTCCAATTATCATGTTGTGCATTTTTATTATTACGTACTTTAAAAATAACATTTTTGTATAAACTTTTTGAGAACAAATTTTTATTAAACCAATCAAAGACATCATTAAAAAATTGATCATAAGATTTCTCAGCAAGTGGAAAACTACCTGTTACCGAATCACATTCAATATCAAATGATGAAATTAAAAATGGAATTTCTTGTTTTGTATCATATTTCAAATTAGGATAATCAGATTTCAAATATTCATATTCATTACAAGAAGATTCAGATGTAAGTTTTTGAAAATCTTTTAGTGATATACAAATATATCCTGAAGGATTTACATGTGTAAGATGAATAAATCGAAGTTTTGGATCAATATCAGCTTCATATAATGTTGCTTCAAGTTTATCAAGCTCAAATTTAATATTTTTATTGTTGATAAATTTATGTAATGCACTTTCTGCCATAAATTCACATTTAATAAAATTTGATTGTTTATCATTAAAGCCATCATAACTTTTAGCTGTAACTATAGAAAGTTTAGGTTTATTTCTTAAATTATTCACTTTGTTCATACATTTTTGAATATCATTCACACCAATATAGCAATAACTTGGAAAATTTTTGAATATCAATATAATAGATTGTTTATCAGATGTTCTTAAAAATACACGTATTATTCCGTGAAAATTTTCTTCACAATAGTGAATATCAACAATTCTTCCAATTATGTTCATACTAATAAACCTTAAAACATAAGCTTATATTCGTTTGTAAAAAGGTGTTCCTAATGTAGTTCGTGGATCAGCTCGTAAGTTTGTATAATTATCTTGTTGAATAAGTGCTTCATATTGTTGTTTTATTATTTGTGACATTCTTCTGTTCTTATACTCTTGTATATATGTTGGTAATATTTGTATATATATATCATAATTTATTATTTTAGGAATTTTACGTATTTCTTCATCTGGATTTGTATCTTTTGTCCAAGGTTGTACATTATTTGCTCTAATTATATCTTTATATTTATTTACAACACTTGCATTACTACATAAAGTAGTACATGGCATACTACGTGAAGGAATGTATTTGTTATACCATTCTAACGTGTTACATATAAATCTTTCGTTTATATATGCAATTGTATATTTGGGAATTAGTAGAATGTACAAATAAATTAATGACAATAATGAATATGCTAAATTATGTGTTTGGATTTCAAGTATATTTAAATATTTTTGAAATATATTTGAATTTTCAAGTATTAATGCATTAGTAATATTGTTCTTTTCAGCCATTTCTAATAAATATGATCCATACTGTAAAGTACTTTTTAATATTGATGATCCTTTACATTTTGGATATACATCCATTATTTTTAAACATGTAAATATGCAGGTTACAAGTTGATTTAATTGATGAATAGTAAAATAATCTGTATTCGCTATACTATAATATTTTGTTATTGTATTTGTCATAAATTTTGATTTGTTTGATGTTTGTATAAGTGGATCAATTGTATCAACATCTATTATTTTAAATCCATTATTTGTTAATATAATATTAGATGGTTTGATGTCAGTATAGCTAAGATTATTTATGTGTAAAATATACATAAATTTTACAAGAAATATCATCAGTTTTATAACATCATGATCATTTATTTTGATATCGCTCAATGTTTTTTCTTTAAAATACTCCATTACAATATAATAATATAATACTCTTCCTATATTAAATGTTCCTATTTCATATATAATTGGGATGTAAGAACGAAGTAAAACATTTATATTTTTATCAACAAATATTTCAGAAAATTCTTTTATATTACTATTACTTTTTTCGATTTTGATACAAACAACACCTGAAGGTGTTGTAACTTTGTAAGCACAGCCAAATCCTCCACATGCAATTTCACTAACATCTGTTATGGAAGAAAAGTTAAAATTTCCATTTAATATTATTTTTTTTTTTGAATGATTATAAAATCATTTAATGATAATAATGATTTCATTTATTTTTAATTAAGAAAAGTAAAATGGATCAACCAACTGTTATCATACTTGATAAAGAACAAGAAACAGAACAAACATCTCCTACTTTATGGAATAATATCGGAATGCTTATAATTTTTTATGCAATTCTAGGAGTTATTTGCTATTATTTCAATAAAGAATGGTTTGATTATCTTTATATCACACCATACAATTACTTGAAAAATTTCTTTAAATCAAAGTAAAAATTGAATTCTTTATTGTAAGATAGATGTATTTCCAGATCGTTCAATTGTTTTCAATTTGTAATCAATATTCATTGTAGGAATATTTCTGTGTGTAACAAATAGTACATTTTGAGTATATCCTGCAGCAATTTGAAGAAGATTTGGAATATACATATTAAAATTATTTTCATCAAATACATCAAATGCTTCATCAATATAAAATAGATTGAAATAATTGGATGAAAATGAATTAATAACATGCATTGTTACAAATTGAATAATTGCCTTTTCATAGCCAGATAAATTATCATACATAATTTTTTGATTTGTATTTCGATTAAAAATAATAATTGTATATTGAGATGATTTATTAATACTATCCTTTTGCTCAATATTAATATAATATTGAACATATGTTGTTAATTCATTATTAATATGTGTTTCAATATTTTTTAAACCATCTTGAATAACTTTTGCACGTGTATTTTCAATACTTATTTTATATTTTTTATATACATCAATTTCATTTGTTACAGATAATATTTCTTTTGTAAGTGATTTAATTAATGTATCAAATTTATGCATATTTTTGTGATAATCTGCTTGTTTAAATTCCAATTCAGTAAGCTTTTTTGTAATTTGTACAGAATTATTTGTATATTCATTCAGTTGTGTTTCATATATATTATAATTTACAGTAATTGTATGCAAAATATTAGTAGTCCAATTATAAATATTTTGTATCATTGTGTCAAATTGATGATACACCATATCATCACAAATATATGAAGATGCTGCTTTAATTATACTTATATCTTTCTCTTTTTGACTTAATAAATAATTATAGTATATATTGATCATATTAATATGATAATTTCTTAGTCGTGCATTTTGTATAAGAGCAAATTGATTATATTTACACAATATTTTAACACAATCTGTATAAATTGTGTTAAAATACTCTATAGAAATATTTATATTAGCATCTCGTATAAGATTAACATATCTATCATCCTGTTTAATTTTGGCAATAATATTTACACACATTTTTAATTGGGTAATCACTTCTGATTTTGTAAGTTTGGTATAATCATATTCTTGTGATATTAAATTATTAATCGTTAATAAATCCTTTCGAAGTTGTTTATTATTTTCATTTTTCCATAAAAACATATTCATATGTTTGAGCTTATTTGAAAGAGCTTCAATTGATTTTTCTGTAACATTATATGTATTTTGGATACATTGCTCTGTATTTATTGTACAACCTATATTATCTAACATTTTATATATTTCATATACCATATTTATATAATCATGTTGATCCATTTGTGTTGTTGTAATTATTGAATTATTTGGATCAATTAATTCATGTTCTTTCATTTCATAAATAATCATTTCACCTTTTATAAAATCACTTTCATCAATATTTTCTGCATATTTTGCAGGAATGATTATTGTTGATTTAAAAAGATAATTAAAACAATCAACAATAGTAACAGTTGGTAAATGATTTGTACTAGGTTTGACATATTGTTTATATTTTTGAATTTCATTCCAACATGTATTAATAAGTTCATTATTTTCAGAAGATATATTAAGTATTTTTGATAGCATATAAATATCTTTATGTTGAATATATGTTTTTACTTTGTCTGATAATGTAACTTGGTCGAATAATTGAATCATATCTTCTTCCATCAATCCTGATATATTAGCATATAATTCAATTATTTCTTTTATTATTTTATGACTTTTATAAAAATTTGTTAATTGCAAATAATTATTTTCTGTAATGTTTGGAAATACATCTAAATAATCACCATTTATAACATTTTGCGAGCTATATGTTGCAAATTTATTAACAGGTTTTTGTAATTGATTTAATTTAATTTGCAATTCTTTAATAGAATTATCAATAGAAGTTATATCAACATTTTCAAATTCTTTTATAGACTCTTCTGCAATTTCTTTTTGAGAATTTAAATTAATTAATTTGTTATTTAATTCAGTAAGTTTTACTGTAGTTTCTTGTAGTTGTGTACTAATTGACTCAATATTAAATGTATCATTAATATATTTTTGCAATTTTCCTACTGTTTTATCATAAATAGATTCAGAATCTTTTGTTATACTAAAGTTTGACACAAGAACATCATATGGAATTAAATTTGTTTTTAACCATGTTTTATCTTTTTCAATACCATTTACAATAATTTTGTAATTATGTGTACAACGTGTATTACTTTGTTTGAATTCTCGTATTATTAAACACTGATTATTGTTAATTTTACATCTCATTTTTATCCAACCTTGATTTGCATACTTATTTACAATATTATCTAATAAACGACTTACAATACCACGCTGATCAATATCTGCATATAAAGCTACAAGAATAATTCTCCAAATTGTTGATTTCCCAAGTGTATTTGGAGCACTAATTATTGTAACACTATCATTCAAATTTAAAACACTAGTTGATGAACCATAACAAAATATATTTTGCCATTGAATATCTTGAATTTGAATTGAAAATCCACAAGATGATATATTTGCTGAAGGAAGTTTGATAGATTCCATTTGCTTTAATCTCATTTGAACATCTTGTGAATAATTTTGAATAACAGAATCAAACACAGATGACATGGGAAGAATTTTAAGCTGTTTTGATGTTGTTGTTATATTATAATGCCAATCAAATTTGATAATTGTATATGTATTATTATAATAATTTTCAATTTCGTCACGATCATGTCTGTTTAAGCTATCAGTATAATGAATTCTGAGAAAATATTTACGATCTGGATATGGAAGTTGAACATGTAACTTTGCATCAATTTCATTTAAAACATAATTTGCATATAAATCTCGATAATTAATTACACGACGTTTTAAAGTATTTACATTAAATAAAAATCCTCCATGCTCATCCACAGATTCAGAATAATTTTGTTGTAGTGTTGATCCAGCATAATAAAAATTAGGATCTAACTTTTGCCGAATATGAATATGTCCCAACAATACCAGATCATATTCTTTCATCCATTGTTTGTTGAGATTATAATCATAATTATATGTATTTATATCATATATAGATTCATCATACGACCATTTTTTATTGTTGCTTATTTTTCCACCTACTATATTACCATGAAAGAGTGCAATAGCACGTTTACATTTGTAAGATTCACGAACAGTACATACATTTTGATTATTAAAAAAGAACGAATAATAATTATCTGTAATTGATTGGAATCCAATTAAAATACGGGTTGTTTTAGAAGTTACAATATAAAATCCAGATTTTGTTAAAATATGAACATTAGTAGTTACAACTGCATCAAAAATGTCAAACCATGTTTTATGTGTTGTATGATTATAATCATGATTACCAGCAATCACAAATACAGGCATTAACTCACCCAAAGCATTCAGAAATTGAATACACATTTTAATCAAGTCAGGTGTTCCTTGATCATTGTTTTTAAGAAAATCACCAGTAATTACTGCTATACAATTTCTAACAGTTCCTGCATCTGTCAAAATATTTTCTATTAGTGTTTGATAACGTTCTTTTTTATATTCATCAGTTGATATATCTTTGGGAAAATGAATATCTGCTAAATGATAAATATAATCGATTTTTTTCAAACTTGTAGCTATTTCCATGCTTAACTTTTAAATACAAATTACCAATTATTTAAGTTAACAATATTTATACAAAGTAAAATGCTAAATTACTTAACAACAATTAAGGCCTTCTTAAATCCCATATATGATCTGTACAAGCATATTGATTATCTTTACAACTAGTCATATCACGATATGCATCATCCATCCATCCTTGTCTATCTGCAGGAATTGTTGTAGCAGGTTGAGTATACCATTGATGTTGATCATTATGTGTTTGATATATATCATAAGGATTAATAAATGCAGGATTTGCATAAAAAAAATCATTGATTCTTTTTTGAATATTTGGATTTAAAGGGTTACACGCCTTTGGTCTATAAGGATTATCTTCAATATCTGATAACAAGACATTCATAAATGGATTATCTTGTGAAGGAGCTTGACACACACAATCAAATTCATCTATATATATAGGTGTATTTTGATTAATATCAAATTTTTCTTTAATAATTTCTGGTATGTGTTTCGTTGTATTAACTTTGGCAACAACATGATTGATAATCCATATAATGATATATAAACACCCTACAATAATAGATACTTTTGTAACTGTATTCCAACTGTTTGCAAAGATAATTGTTGCTGTTAAAATTATAATATAAATGAATATATATTGTTTGTAAAAATGCTTGATATTCATATAATAATTAACATTATTAAGCATTGACCATCGCTGTTGAACAATTGGCTTAACATCTTCTGTAATTTGTTTAAGTTCTTTTGTTTTTTCATCAATTTGTGTTTTGATATTATAAATCATTTTTATTAAATAAATTTAAACATTTGGATAAACATTTTTATGTAAAAATATAATGACCATTGTTTTTGATATGATAAATTTAGATCATGCATATTATTATCATGATTCTAAAATATCGCCAAGAAAAGGAAACATTCGACCTTACTTACGAAATAATCAAGTTATTATTAATGACAATATCACATCCCCCTTAATCACACAACACACAAATGATACCTTATTCACATATGAATCATGGCTTGCTATTTATATACAACATTATTTGAAAGATATAACTGATAATTTAAATACACAAAATGTTATGTTTATTGTTCCACATTATTTTAATATAAAAAGTATTGAAACAGCTATGAATCTTCTTAAAATTAATAATTGGTCTTGGATCTATGATTATTGTGCAGCTGCTTATCATGTTAGTCAAAAAATTGATAAAAATTGTTGGATTATAATACCAAGTGAATTTGAAACTACAGTTGCTAATATAGATATACATAATAATATTATTGATAATGTAACAGTACTTCCATACGGATCATACTTTATTAAACGAAATATCAAACAATATGTTAGTCAACATGTTAAAGAAATCAGTATAGATGATGCATGGGAAATTTATAAAGCTCTTCAAATATCCAAAGAAATTGATGTTGCCAATATAATTTTATCTATTGAAAAATCATTTGTAATTACTCGAACAGATCTTGAAAATATGTTAACAGAGTATTATAGTAATATAAAAAAGATACTTCCTAATAATGTATCAGTTGCTCCCTTTAGGTGGATTGGACGTGATAAATTTTTTCAAAGTATATGTAATGATATTATCACTGTATATAATCCTGATGAAGGAATATGTTTAGGAGCTGCAGCATTTATAACAAATAAATATGATTTTAAGATTATAGATAAAACTATTTATTACGATTTTAATTTTATATCAAAAGCTTTTGATTATCCATATTTAAATCAATTGATTAAATTAAGTGATGAGTTTAATTCATTTGTAAATATGGTAGATGAAGTATTTATACCCCTTAATATATCACCACCTTCCATTGAATTAACAGAAGAATCATTAATACACTTAAAAGAATATTTGAAAGAAATTTATGCACAAGATTTAATTAAATATGCTAATATTTTACTAACGAAACTCCATAATATAAATAATATTCATACTCATAATGAAGTATATAAAGATAATACAATTAATACAAACAATACAACTAATATATATAATCATTTTTAACAAAAAATCTTATAAACGCTCATTTATATGTTCATATCCAAAAAGTAAACAAATCAAATTTAATTAATTAAAATGATTTTACTTTGTATAGATTTTTTTTTAATTTTTTAAAATTTTTTATACATTTACTAAAATATAATGTCTGGAGCTCTTATACAAATTGCTGCTTTTGGAACACAAGATGTTCTTCTTATGGGTAATCCTACTGTCACTTTTTTTAAGACCGTTGTAAACAGACATACTAATTTTGCTGTTGAATCTATCCAACAAGTTCTTCAAGGTGCAAGTAATTTTGGTGCTAATAATGCTACTGTAATTATTACTCGTGATGGTGATCTTCTTTGGAGAACTTTCATCAGATTTAATCTTCCTCAGTTGCAGACTACTTATACTGTAGCTAGTGCTGTTACGAAACCTGTCACAATTGTTCCTGCAAGATGGACTGATGATATTGGCCATCATATTATTCATGATGTTACTGTATCTATTGGAGGTTCGCAAATTGATAAGCACTATGGAGATTGGTTGCAAATTTGGTCACAACTGACTCTTGATGAATCAAAACGTGCTGGATATAATGATATGATTGGTAATAGATATGAACTTATGGGAAATAATGGCCGTCCTATTATTGATGCAACTACAGCTGCTGATACTTATACTTTTACAACTCCTAGTGCTATTATTGATGTTCCTTTGCAGTTCTGGTTCTGCCGTGATCCTGGTCTTGCTATTCCTCTTGTATCTCTTCCTTATCATGATGTTCGTATTGTGTTTAATTTCCGTCCTATTGATCATATTGTAATTCCTCCTATTGCTGTTGGCGCTCCAGATGATGTTGCAAAGGTTACAATTAATTATCGTACTACGTCGGATCTTCTTCCTAATGTGTATGCTAATTATGTTTTCCTTGATAATATGGAGAGAAAACGTTATGCTCAGCATGCTCAGGAATATTTAATTGAACAGTTGCAGTATTATGAAGGTCCTGCATCTCAGCAAGTTGCTGATATTGCACTGAATTTTAATCATCCTACAAAGGAACTTGTATTTGTTGCTCAGAAGCAGACTTATGTTGCACATAATACTAGTGATATTTCCTCAACTACTTATAACATTGCTAATCAGCTGTCAAATTACCAGTTTACTGGTTATAATGCTGTTGCAAATAATTGGTCATTGATTGATGGATATACTCATGGTATGCCTAAATTTGGTAATATGTCTACAACATATGGTAATCCTATCGAAAAGGCTGAGCTAATTACGAATGGTACCTCTCGTGTGAAGGAGTCAGAATCTATTTTCTTCAATCGTATTCAGCCTTACATTCACCATTCTTGTATTCCTCAGGCTGCAGGAATTAATCTTTATTCATTTGCACTTATGCCTGAATCTATTCAGCCTACTGGAACAATTAATTTCTCGCGTATTGATAATACTACTTTGCGCTTGAGATTGAAGACATCTATACCTTCTGCATATGGTACATATTATGGTACTTCCAATAGTATTGATATCAATCCTATGGCTCCTTACATTTATGAAGTTCCTCCTAAGGAAGCTGAAGTTACGATTGATTCTACTACAGGAATGATTGATACTGTTGAAGCTGCTGCAGTTCCTCGTGTATTTAAGGCTATTAATAATGATGGTACTGTTGCTACTACTGGAGTGACTACTGGTTATAATATTAAGGTGTTTGGATTGAATTTTAATGTATTGCGTATTGTTAGTGGTATGGGTGGATTGGCTTATGCTAATTAACACTAGTGTTACGTATTTACATTTACTTTGCATTACATTTCATTTTTGAAAATAAACGAATTATGAAGTCTCCTAGACAGTACACTAGCCTATATTAGTACAGGTGATAGAAAGACTACACTTGATAATACAATGAAGAATACTCTGAAGAATACTCTGAAGAATGCTAAGTTTAGCACCTATCAAAGTGGTGAAAGCTATGTTGATGATAATAACACTCATTCAGTTACTATGAGTGAAGTTATTGATACATTCATAAATGTATTTGCCGAATATTCAACGGATTTTCCTTACACATATTATCATGACAATTATCAGACTGATATTGCCATTGGGAAATTTATGCTTGATGGTGTAACATATAATAATCCAATTATATACAAGATTATTATTGAAATTCAACCATCCTTTGAAAATCGTAATAAAAAGTATTATGATATGAAAACATATGTTTTCTATGTTTTCATTGATCAATACTATAAGTTGCGATATTTAGATCTTCCTATGAATGTTACTGTAGAAGAATATATTAAGCCTGAAAATGCAGATATTCGCTATCCTGGAAAATCATATAAGTATATACCTGATTTAACTAAGTTTTCGAGAAAAACTAGATTATTTACATCCAAATTCTTACAAACATTACCTTAAAAATTGATTAATGAAATAAATAAAAAAAAAATAAAAAAAAAATAAAAAAAAAAAATAAAAAAATTTACTTTGGAAAAAAGTTTTAATTTGTTATCAAAAGTAAAATATATTTACACAATTAAGATATATAATTAGTAATATCAATATGATTTTTATTTAATATATTCAACATATTTTGTGCATCACGTTTTTTCTCAATTATTATATTGTCTTTTGCAGTTGAACTACTAAACACATGTTTATCCTCAACAATAATCTCATTCTCAAATGGACCATAACTTTTAACCCACAAACCAAACATACTTATAGCTCCACAATGCTCATTACATTCACGCATTACAAGATAATCTTGCCATGATTCTGTGAACATAGTTCTCCATGAACGTTGATCACAAAAACATATATCAAACCCTTCATGTATTTTAGAAAGTTGTTTTGCATATCGTTTCTTTGCCTCTACAAAATCATCTGAAAATACATATATTTTACCATATTTTTTACCAGATGATTTTACATAATTTGTAGGAATATATTTTTCTTTTAAATCATTAAACCATTTTGTAACTTTAATATTAAAATAACGTTTATCTTCTTGCTTACCTAAACATGTTTCAACATCTTTACCATTTTTGGTAGGATCTCCATCACCCTGTTGAATTTGTGTAACATCTGTAAGACGATAATGTAAACAAGCTGCACAATGTCCTTTAGACTTTAAATCTGCAATTTCGTTTAATAATTTTGTTGTATAATCATCTACAGGAAAATCTGGATGAAGATCATTTAAATAGAGTTCTGAAAATTCACGACGTTTTTCACGTGTTGATAATATCCTACAATTTAATATAATATTAATAATACCATTGTTTAATTTTACTTGAGGTGTTCGTGATAACCGAATCATTTCCATTATCAAATTTTTGTTATCAACAGACATACCATTATTATAACTTGCAAATGTAGGAATATTAAATTGAGCATTTGTAAGAACATTTAAATGCTGAGGAAAGTTTTTACCCAGAACTACTTCTGCATCTTTAATGTCATGCAAATATTTAAACACATTTAATTGGTATAATCGTAATGGACGTACTTTTACTTTACCAGTATGTGGATCTATAGGATAAAATTGTTCGCAAAATTCATCTGAACATTTACGAATATTGTCCACATGAGGCAATGGACCATACAAATTATATAAGCTGATATTATCTATGTTAAAAAGATTAGGAAATTTTGTAAGCAGATTGTTCATAAATGTAATAAGAGAAAATGCATGAAGAATTTGATCACCAAATCCAATAGCAGACCATCTTCCAATAAGATTTATCTTTAATGGTCCATATTTATCAAGGTGTTTACTTTTTTCACCTATATAGATTGTTGTATCCATTATTAAGTTAATTAAATTAATTTATTTAAATAAATTAATTTAATAACAACATTATTGTTTCAAACAAAGTAAATATCAATTTTATTTAAATAAATTTATTTAAATAAATTTATATCAATATTTTTGTTTCTCCTGTATCTGAATTTTCAAGAAAATAAGAAACAATATTTGATCCAAATTTTCTTGTACTGTAATAAATACGATAGATTTTATCGTAAGAATTTAACACTTCATTATATTTTTCTTCCATTTCAATTTCTTTTAAATTCCAAAATTCAGGAAAATTTCGTTGACATAAAGATTTAAACATCATTTTACTTTGTAAAAATTCATGATCTTTACAAATGATAGAATATATTTTTATTCCTATATTTTGATGAATAATCCATTCATTTGCATCACTATCATAATGATATTGCATACGTTTAAGGCGATTTTTCTTTATTTCTGAACAAACACGTTCTACTAATTCCAAATTATCTATATAATTTCTTTCAGTAGTTGATTCAAATTTTTCAAAAGACATCTTATGTTATACATTAGTAAAGTTAAACTCTAGATATGTGATAATATTATTAGTTTTGTAGCTTTACTTTGTTTGAACAAAGTAAAATGTTTAATTTTTAATAAATTGCTTAATATTGAATAATTTCATATGTTGTTTTATCTACTTCTATCATACGAACAGTAAGTTTACAGTCAAATGTAATACCTAATACATCTATATACATATTTTTATCAAAATCAGGATATTGGATATTTTCTGGATTTCGAGCATTTACAAAATCTTTGTCAAGACGATACATACGTTGAATTGTCATAAATATATTATTAGGTAATTCCTTTAACTTTGTAATTATCTTTGAATAATCTATAGGAATATCCTCTAGAAATTCTTGAACATTAATATTTACAAGGCCAGATTCTGTAATTAAATATTCATCAATTACAATATTCTTGTTAGATTCTGAACTTTCTTTTGCATCATAAATTACAGTAAATACTTTATTTTGTTTCTCATCAAAATTGATACCTTCGTATATTATAGTATCTCTATTAAAATAATTATCTTGAATATATTTGTAATACTTACTATAATCTATAGTATCATTATTCTCAATGACATATTCTTTTCTCTTAATAAGTCTTGTTTGTAACAATTTATCATCAACATATGCTGAATAAAACTCAACACTAACATTATTTTTTACATTATCAACATAATTGTATTTTATAATTAAAAAGATTTTATTATTAGGATGTTCTAAATCATTGATTTTGTATTCTTTCACATTTGATGATAAAAGTACTGTAGCCATAATTAAATCCTTAATATTAATAAGATCCTTATTAACAAGATCGTTAAGAAAATCAATAATATTAAGAGTGTCTAAAATATTAACGTTAATAGATGCTAACATAGTATTAACAGATGTTGTTATATAAGAATTATGATTAAAAAATATTAGATTAAACACCATAGATCAACTTTTTGTAACAATTATTATTCTATCATTTTACAGTTTATTTTTTGGAGGTAATTATAAAAATGAATTATATATATATATGAAAATAATTTAAATTACTATGAAAATCCAACTTCTTCTAATTATGTTATATATTATAATAATAGTAATCTTTCATCGTTGCCAATAAATAATAATCAATACATAACTTGTTTTGATAATAATATTTCATCACAATTTACTACTGTATATAATCAGGCTGGAACTTCATTAATAACAACATCTAATTTTCAAACATTTTGTGATATAAGAATGCAGAATAATTGCAATAATATGTTAATACATTTAATGATACCATTTTATTGTAGTTCATTTACTGATTTACAAAGTAATGATTCTGCTACGATTCTACTTTATTCTGATAACAGTGAAATTAAAAGTATAACATATATGTTACAACCTTATCCTGTGAATGTATTTGAATATATTGATATTATTCCATTTTATAGAAATATATCTTATTTAAGGGTGTATATAAAAAGTAATAAAGAATTAAGTTATATTTATTCAAAAAATTTTTTTGGATCTCTCGAAAATTCTCCTAATAATAACAATATTTTTGCATATATTTAATTACATTTGATAATAATCTACTGTAAAATCATAATTATAAACTGATGAGCTATCACTTGTTTGATCATTTTTTACAGGAAGACAATAAAAAATTAAATAATAATTATTAACAGTTATTGAACTTTCAACCAAACAAGTATCAACAATATCTATATTTGAATAAGGATTTGCAGAAATAATTACACTAGGATCATTATTTGGTCCTGTTGATGTAATTTGATAATATGTAACAGAAGTATTTATATCTTTTGTAATTGTTCCATAAATATGCCATATTGCGAGTTGACTTAATGGAGTAACACGTATATCTGTAATTAATTTTGGATTTAAAGAACTTCCTGTTATATGAGTTGTAGCAGATACAATAGGTTGATTTAAAAAGTTTGATGTTGATGTATAAGATACTTCATTTGTTGTTATAATCCCTTCGTTTGAAGAAGTAATTGAAAAATTATTATTATTAACATGTAATAAATAAACCATTTATTAATACAATTTTTGACTAGGTTTTTGTCAAAGTAAAAATATTTACTTTGTGATTATAGATTTGGATTTAATACATTTGTAAATGTTAGATTTAATATGGTATAAGGACTTAGATCAACAGTCTTTTCATCATCATTAGAATATTTCATAAACTTGTTAAACTTGTCAACATTTAACTGTAAGCTACAACTTCCTGTTCCTGTAGGAATGCATTGACCAAACATAATATTATCAGATATACTATTCATAGTATCTACTTCATTAAATACAGATGCAGTCATTAGCTGTTTAGCAGTTTCTTCAAAAGATGCTCGTTGAAGAGGACCACTTGTACTTTTAAACATACCATGCCGATCCATCGAAATTAAGAAACCTTGTTGAGTCATCATATCTACAAGTAGTTGCAAATGACGTCTATCAATAACATCATTATTATCACTGTTCATAACAATGTTAATTTCATGTATAAGTGCATTACGTGCAGCTTCAATACCCATTAACATAAATATTTCATTAACATCATTTGTAATAGTATTGAAATGATCAATATTTTTCAGCATGACAAAGATTTCTTGTAAATTTGTTCCAACAGTAATAACAACATACTGATGATAATCATGATTATTTGTTAATTCTTGATATGCATTTTCATCTGTGTCACGAGAAATAATCATATCATCTTTAATAATAAATTTTTGTTCGTTGTTTTTATCAACTTCTCCATATTCGATTCCTTTAATACCGCCAAGAATAAGATCTTTAATACTGTTAATAATATTGTTAATATATGTAAAAGATCCGAATGTATGTACAATCATAGCAGGAGTAATTGATTTACTCGAATCTATATCTCCCAACGAATCATAATTAATATTTAAGAAGATACCATAATATCCCATATTATCATTGTATAACCATGATGTTATTGCTGAAATAGTATTATTATCTTGTAAATATTGTCGAATAATAACATCGATATTATACATAAACATATTATTATAAAGCAAATCAAACTTATCAAATATAAGTTCAATATAATAAAATCCACCAGAAATTGTTTTTGTTGAACTGTTCCATAATCTTTTGCCAATATCTGTTAAATCATCTGCTCCATTACAAAACATTACATTCGTAGATTTTAAAATTTTATTGATTGTTATTTCTGCAATGCGAGCTTTAATTATATTTGTGTTGCGAAGATTGACACGTTCTTCTTCTTCTTTCGTACTCAAATTAGTATTGTTTTTCAAGTGTATTGTCATAGATGGTGTTGCAATTTTCGTACTCAAACGAACAAGTTCTTTCAGACGAGGAACACCACCAGTGACAGCAGTACTACGTCCAGAATTGTGAAAAGCATTAAGTGACATTTGTGTAGTGGGTTGACCAATTGATTGTGCAGTAATAATGCCAATATTTTCCGTAGGTTTGATTAAACTTTTTCGAATATTTCGTTCTATTTCTGCAAGAATAATGGGAACAAATTTTCCGAAACTGACTGAAACAGATGTACGAAGATAATAAAGCGTTGTAAATAATATGAGATTAAGCTTATAATAATAGGTGTAGTCAATAAACATAATTGATTGCATACTCATAATGAACTTTTTCAGATGTGTCCAAATAAAACTAGGTTCTATATCATCTAACAGTTTATTAATTTGGACATTACTGTTAATAGTGTTATCAATAATTTGTTTAATGTTAAGTGGAAGCATAACATCAGATGGTATTTTTCCTAGTGTTATAAAATGATTATGAAGTTTAGTATATTTATCAATCAGGAAATTACGTTCATTATTACCAACATTATCAATAAACAATGATTCTTGTTGAAGGTCATTTCTAAATTGTTCAACACTTCTCCACAAACGTAGGTCAGTAATATTGACTTTCATCAAATTGTAAACATTAAATCCATCTCCACCATACAAATATTCAATAACAGACCCAAATGAATTTCGAATACTATTATCATGAGCACTGTATACATTTTCCAACATTTTAATAAAACAACGTTGGAAATAACCAGTATCTGCTGTTTTAATAGATTTCAACATTTGTGCAAATCGTCCTGCAATGGCTTGATAATAATATTCAACAGGATCAAGACCTGTAAAGTAATTATTCTTAATAAATCCATGTGCATATGGAGTATTCGTGTCTTTTGCAAAATGAGGCAATGTTCGATGGTTCATTTCTTCGAGAATCCAATGGCCATCAACATCCTGTTGTCCAAGTAAGCCAATAATAGCAGTTAAATTCTTTTTAGATCCTTTAGATCCAGACAAAATCATTTGATAAAGGCCATTATGTTCTGAATTTTTGTATGCGTTAAATACTTGTTGTTCAACATCAATTGCAAAAGAATTCCACATAGTTTGTACAAAATTAGGGTACATATTATTAATTTCCTTTGTATTGTGAATAAGGAAGTCTTTCCAATTATTTTTCGTAGTTATATCAATATCTTCCAATTCATTTAATTTATTGATACGATTTTGTGCTGGAACATCGCTAATAAGCCATAATAATTTTGATATATAGTGATCATACTTATTAATATACGATTTGATATTGTCCAAAAAGTCATAATCAAGATTTGATGGTGGGAAACAATCTTCAATACCGGTTGTAAATCCTGTTTGAATAAAGTACTCGTTTGCAAATTTTGCAAATTCATTGAACAAGCGATTTGTTACAATAGCTCCTAATGAATTAAATGCTTGATGAAAAATAGTATTATAGTTTCCTGCAACTAGATTACTTTTGTTAATTTGTGGAGATGCATCTTGAACATTACCGTTAATAATGTGTAAATTATGGCTTGTATATGCGAAATGTTCTGGAAATAGCAATGATAACAGTGTAGGAATATCATATGAAGGGTTTTTAAATTGACGATTCAAGTTTAATACTTTAAAATCATTGGTAAAAGCAGCTCCAATAGCTTGTTGATATTGGTCAAAATTCAACCCTGTATATCCTGATGTGTACAAAAATGGAGCAAGAGTTGAATCTTGAACTGTACCAATAATGGGGCTATTAATTTGAGGACTGATAATTTGTGTTGATACGTGCATTAAATATTTAAGTTCAGCAAGTTGCATATAATTTGTGATACAGAAAATATTCATTTCATCACCATCAAAATCAGCATTGTATGGAGTTGTAACATTCGGGTTAATTCTAAATGTATCATAATTAAGAACTTTTACTCGATGTGCCATAATATTCATTCGATGCAATGAAGGTTGTCGATTAAGCATTACTAAATCATTGTCAATAAGATGTCTATTTACAATATCTCCAAATTGGAGCATTGCACTTCTTTTTTCGCATTGTTCTTTGTTAATTAAAGCATATGTTTTTCCATCTCGTACATATTTAACACTTTTTGCTCCAGGATAAACATCTGGTCCATTTAATACCATCTGTCGAAGCATATTAATGTTATATTTATTAACAACTTCAGGGAAGGTTAACCCCATTGCAATTTTTAATGGAATACCAACTTGATCAATATCAAGATCTGGATCACATGTTACAACACTTCGTGCAGATTCATTTACACGTTTGCCTTCAAGATTATTACGAACAAGACCTTTCTTTGTTTTAATTCTTTCTGTAATTGACTTGAGAGGTCTTCCATTTTTCTGTTGTAATTTTACATTCATAGATTCATTATTAATATATTGATTAATGCAATTTTGTAATAAATCCCATTTTGCTTTTACTTCTTTATTTTCAAGAATTACTTCTTCTGTTTGACCTTTATCCCGCAAGTTTTGAATTAATATTGATAATTCATTATTTACTTTGACAATATTAGTATTTAATGCAATTGTTAAATCATCCATAGACGGCTTATTGTTATATGCAATCCCAAGAATTAATCGTGTATGCATAGGTGGAACAGGCATTAATGACCATATCATCCAATCAGGTCGTGCATATTGTGGATCAAACCCATAATACAAACATTGCTGATCACTGATATTTTTCAAAAATGTCCACAAACTAAGGGCATTTAAAGATGTTTCCTTGTTATATTTAACAGTTTTAACTTCAGATTCAGCTTCAGCTTCAAGATCACGTGTTTGTATTTGAATAGTAATATATTCTTTTTTCATTAATGAGTATTTTGGCTGTAAATATCCACAATGTTGGCATGGTCCAGTTGCTTTAACAATTGTTGTAAGATAATTAAGCCTATTCTTAGGATTTAATTGTAGAACATGGTTTAATTCTGCATTTTCATCAGCATTTGGTTTATTAATAAGAATATGTCCACAATTAAGGCATGTACATTTCAAAATCTTCAGAAGTACAGGCATATACATTAAATTATAAACAGGAAGAGCAAGATTTATATATCCAAAATGTCCAGGACACAAATCATATCCTTGGTTACATGTTGGACAAATTTTATCTTTTGTAGTTGTTCCCATACGTGGGTCAACAACACTTCCACTATCTGTAGATGTTTCTTTAATATTTGATAAGTACTTATTAATCTCACATACGGCTTGCTCTCGAATTTTTTGCGGACTAAGAATTCCGAAAATGATTGAATTAACATTGCGTGTATGAGGATCAATTATATATTCTTCATTCATCTTTATTAATTATAATATCTTATTTTTTCAATACAATAAGTTTACACAAAGTAAAAAATAAATGAACATGTTTCTTTATTAAGATCTTGAAGACTTAGCCTTTCTACTGGATGATCTAGAAACTTTTCTACTCGATGATCGTCTAGTAGAAACTTTTCTACTAGACGATCTTTTAGTCTTAGAAGATGATTTTCTAGTTCTAGACTTAGTAGTCTTTTCAATAGCAGGTATCATCTTTGCCTGCTCCTTGATAGTATCAGTTACAAGGGCTTGAATTTCTTTTCGAAGAATCTTATTCACATCTCGTGAAATGGTCAATGGTGAACAACCAATATTGGTCTTAACATAATTTGTCTTCAGAGCAGATCTTACACCAGATTTAACAGCAGTTTCAACACCAGAACTCAAAGCATTTTGCACTGAAGTAGTCTTTTTAGGATAACGACAATCAACACTACGCTTAGTAGTAGTCTTTCTAGTAGTAGTCTTTCTTGAAGAAGGCTTTTTACTAGTACTTCGTTTGCTAATAGATTTTCTGGAAGAAGGTTTCTTACTGGTGCTTCGCTTGGATGTTAGCTTACGCTTGATTGAAACGTCACATGCGGTCATTTATTTATTATAGAAAAAAAGTTTAATAAATTATTCTTCGCTCCAAATTTTACCACATCTACAACATTTATATATTGTAGTTGCACCTTCATCACCACTACGAAGTTGTTTAGTAATTGCATACACAGTATTATCATTTTTGCATGTACTACTAATACAATGGACATTTGTGTTTGGGATACATTCATCAATGATAAGAGTAGTTAATCGTTTTGTTTCATTTTCCCATTCTTGTGGAAATACTTCTGGATCATATTCTGTAAGATACATAATTAAATCGTTCTTTCTTACATTATGTATAGCATCAAGCAGATTATTTTTATATTGTTCACTTTGCAAAAAGTAAGTAAGTTGTTTTATTTTTGCATCGAAAATAATATCCTTATTATTCATAAATACATTATCATTCATTTCTATTTGAACAACAGTATCTATAGCATCCCGCAAAATTTCTTGTGATTGACTGTCTAAAGGAAGAATTGCACGAATCAAGTTATTTTGCTGTGTTTTGACATTTTGTATATTAATTTTGGGCATTCGTCGAGGTCGTGCTTGTTTAGCATTTTTTTGAGCAGGAGTAGCACGAGGTCGTGCTTGTTTAGCATTTTTTTGAGCAGGAGTAGCACGAGGTCGTGCTTGTTTAGCATTTTTTTGAGCAGGAGGTTGTGCTTGTTTAGCATTTCTTTGTGCAGGAGTAATAATTGGTTGTTGCATATTTTATTGTATTTATATAAAAATATTTGTTAAAATGTTAAAATGTTTTATAAATGGAAACAAATACTATATCATTTACACCAACAAGTACTGATTCACCATTAAAAACACATGCTACATGTCTAACTACACGAGGAGGATATTCTTATTATAGACCTATTAATAATATTAATTGGGATACAGATAATATTACAATTGGATGTGGTACATCAATTGAAACTAGCAATACTAAAACACTTCAAGGATATCAATCTTTAGATGAATATCCTTGGAATCAATATCTTGATGCATTTTTCAGAAATCCAGCTCAAATTTCATGTGATAAGGGAGAATCTCCCATTTTAGGTATGAAGTTTATAAATGATAGTGTTGGCGCAAATAAATACACAATTGAATATGTTTGTCCACAAGATAATAATATGCGATTTGCAGAAACACAAACATTTTCTTATAAAGATTCAATACCATCTACATATAATTCTACCCAAACAGCTCTTGTAAATAATAATAATTTTATTAACAATGTTTGGCTGAATCATGGTCATAATGTGTTTAAATGTCCATCAAACTGGTATTTGTCAAAAATTAATGGATCAATAGCTGAAGGCGGAAAATATAATGTATTTAATTGGACATGTGGAACATTTTACAATAATTATATTAACAATGAAGGTATTGTATTTCAATGGAGATATTATCAATATAATGAAGATTTATATATTCAAATAATTACGAATATTAAGCTTATTGTGGATGATACAGATCCTGAAATTGTATCATATATTCAAGATAATGGTCAGTATATAGATTTTGATATTAATTATAATATATCTCAAAATAAGATAAGTAATATCAGTATCAAAAATGAAAATACATCGGTATATATCGATGTTACAAATGAATGTTATATTTCCAATACTCAAAAAGCTATTCAATGTAATTATCCACTAACTTCTTTATCTATTGTTCAATTCACATTTGCAAGATCAGATAATGATGTTGCAACTATGCTTGAAGAAGGAATACAACTTAATAAACTTCCATTGTTATTTACAGATATTTCAATGATTCAAGATACAACCCTCCCAAAAGTATATTCTGTAACATATGATACAGCTTTTACAGGAGGCGAATGTAATGGATCTGATGATTATACACAGACATATCTTGAAGGATCTCCAATTCAACATCCGAGTTGTTTCAAATTAGGTCACACAGCTACATATTTTATTGATGCTTCAACAGGGAATGAAATTCCTGATGGAACAATTGTTACAAAAAGAATGATTTTAAATCCTAATTTTGATGCTAATCAATATTCAATTACATTTAGTAATACAAGTGATTTTGAGTATATTACCTGTGAAGGAAATTATTCAACACACGGAACTTTTAATGAAATTCTTCCAGCATCCAGTATTCCAACTTGCAAGGGTGAAGGAGTTAATTTCAACGGATGGTATAGCAGTGACAATCATCAAGCTGGTATTCATCCAATTGCAGGAGATACGATCTATTATCCTTCTGTTGAATATCCAGATTATCGTCTTACAATGAGCAAATCTGTTGATATTGAATGTAAAGATTGTCTTACAGATAGAATTGTCAATCGTCGAGATTATGTAGGTGAACTACCTATTCCTGAAAAATCAGGATATACATTTGAAGGATGGTGGTATGACACGAATTTTACACAACCATTTACAAGTACAGATAAGCTTATACAGAATACAGTTGTGTATCCTAAATTTACAGAAACAAAATGGACTGTAAATATGATTGCTCCCTCAGGAACAGTATTAAGTCCAAATTATACAGTGCGTACTGTTACAAATGGAGGAACATTAAGAGATTTCTTACCAACAGCTACTTTAACAAATCATTCATTTGATGGATGGTATACAATTGATACAAATAACGAACTAGGAAAGAAAATAAGTAAAACAACACCTATTTTTGAAAATATAGTAATTACAGCTGTATTTATAGATAATTTGAATAATAAAGTTTTTAAGACCTATTCAGAAGCAATTGATGATAATGAAATTAGCAGTTCAAGTGGTAGTTCTAGTGGTAGTTCAAGTAGTAGTTCAAGTGGTAGTTCTAGTGGTAGTTCAAGTAGTAGTTCAAGTGGTAGTTCTA
>ENA-UONW01001426-UONW01001426.1-human-gut-metagenome-genome-assembly--contig:-CS52-NODE-1426-length-28663-cov-5.701202_pt1 | contig 28663 bp, 34 predicted proteins | sample MGYA00242463_ERZ724010 | MGnify/ENA metagenome assembly ERZ724010 | reverse complement strand
ACTGGTGGCTGCGGTCGCCTGAGGCGTCCGGCTCGTCGTCTTTCGCCAATGTGAACAACAACGGTAACAGCAACAACAACAACGCGTCCAACTCTTACGGCGTGGCGTTCGGCTCCTCTCGTGCCAGACAAAGTAACCTTCGGGGTGAAATCCGTGCAGAGTGGAGAGAAGGAGCGCTTGACCTTCCTGCAAAGGTAAATATATGCCCTGATGCGTCCGGGCGGACGCTGCTTGCATGGTACGGATTGCAGGTCATTCCGTATTTCATGCCCGGTGACGCTACGTGCCTACTGCAACCTGCCGACAGGCATACGGGGCAAGCGAGGTTTCTTATGACAAGCGAAGAACGTAGAGAAGCAAGGTATCAACGCCGCGCTGCCGCACGGCGGGCAAAGCGGGACGCCGCCTGCGCCGAGCACGATAATTACGACGAGGTGTTCAGCTATAAGCACCTCTATCAATCGTACAAGTGCTGCCGTCGCGGTGTGTCGTGGAAGGCCAGCGTCCAGAAATACACGGCCAACGCGCCGCTGAACATCCTACACACATACAACCAGCTTGCAGCCGGAAAATTCAAAAGCCCCGGCTTTTACGAGTTTGATTTGTATGAGCGCGGGAAGCATCGTCATATCCGCAGCACGGTCATAAGCGAACGTGTCGTTCAGCGTTGCCTGTGCGACAATGCCCTTGTGCCGGTCCTTGAGCGCACCTTCGTCTACGACAACGGCGCGTCCATGAAGAACAAGGGCTACGATTTTGCCATGCGCCGGATCACGCAGCATCTCCATGAGCACTACCGGAAATACGGCAATGAGGGCTATATCCTGCTGTTTGATTTCTCTAAATTCTTCGACAACGTTTCCCATGAGGTCGTGAAAGCGATCCTGCATAAGGAATTCACCGACGAACGGCTCCTTGCGCTCACAGAGCATTTCATCGACGCTTTCGGCGATAAGGGTATGGGGCTGGGCAGTCAGATCAGTCAGGTGCTGGCCCTCGCCTCTGCAAACCGTCTTGACCACTATGTCAAGGAGGTTTTGCAGGTGCGCGGCTATGGCCGGTACATGGACGATGGCTACTTGATCCACACATCTAAAGCCTATCTTCAAAACTGCGTGGCACATATCCGGGCGATATGCGCCGAGCTTGGCATTACCCTGAATGAGAAGAAAACGCAGATCGTCAAGCTGAGCCACGGCTTTTCTTGGTTGAAGGTACGTTTCTTCATCACAAAAACCGGAAAGGTCGTTCGGAAAATCTATAAGCGCAGCGTCACGAAGATGCGGCAGAAAATGAAAAAGCTACACAGGAAATACCTGTGCGGCAAAATGACCTTCGCGGACATCTACGCGACGTGGCAAAGCTGGCGCAGCTATGCCGCGCGATTCAACGCATGGCACACCATTCAAAACATGGGCGCACTGTACACCAACCTTTTTATAAACAGCAAGGAGGACTGCTATGGTCTACTTCAAAATCCTGTCTGCTGACGGCACGGTCAAAAGCGTAGAAGCGCTTGCCGATCCCGTCTACGTCTGTTGGCAGACCCGCAACGGCATTCTTATCCGGTGCGATAAACGGGACGCGCAGGGCGTCATGTCCGGCGACGGGAACACAATCTATCAGCTTCAGGGGAAGCAGCTAAGCGGCGTTGAGAGTGACGAACTTCTCAGCGCCGTTTCCATTACCCTCGCGGAGTATGAGGAGCTTGCGGCACAGGTCGGCACCACGGACCCCGACGACGATACGCCGGTCAATCCGCCCGACGACCCCGGAACGGAAATCCTCACCCGCGCGCAGCTCACCGAAAAGGTACTGGCCCTTGAAGACGAGCTGGCAGCGGCAAAAATCCTGCTGGGGGTGACGGACGAATGACGCTGAAAGCCCTCGCACAAAAACTGCGGCCCCTGATCGAAACCGCAGCACAAAGCCTTGATGACACGACCGCCCTTGAGGCGGTCGAACTTTTTCCGGCGTGGAAGACCGGCACCGTGTACACAACGGGGCGACGGGTCCGACATGGCGGGATTCTTTATACCGTTTTGCAGGATCACACCGCGCAAGACAGCTGGACGCCCGATGCGGCACCGTCCCTTTTCGCAAAGGTGCTTATCCCTGATCCCGACGTTATCCCCGAATGGGAGCAGCCGGACAGCACCAACCCTTACAAGAAGGGGGATCGCGTCCGATTTAATGGAAAGGTTTACGAGAGCCTTATAGATAACAATGTGTGGTCGCCTTTTGCTTATCCTGCCGGTTGGAGGGAGGTGTCCGCATGACCCTGAAGGATCTTCTTCTGGGCGGCAGCGGCGGTCTGTTCGCGCTGCTGACCATCCTGCAAATCAGCCCCATCAAGATCAACCCGTGGTCTGCGCTGGCCCGCTCGATTGGCCGGGCGCTCAACAAAGATGTTCTGGACCGGCTCACCACTTTGGATGTCGAACAGAAGGAAATCAAATCGGAGCTGGCCGCCCAAAAGGCGCTTTCCGATAAGCGCGAGGCCAACGGCTGGCGAGCAGACATCCTCCGCTTCAACATGGAGCTTGTCGAGCATACGCGGCACACACGGGAGGACTACATCGAGATTTTGGACGTCATCGACAAGTATGAAAAATACTGTGATAGTCACAAAGACTACGAAAACAACCGTGCCGTCCATGCAATCGCCAACATTGAGCGTTGCTACGACGACCGGCTGAAAAATAATGACTTTGCATAAGGAGGAAATCGCTATGAACCCCGAAACCGAAACCACCACCGAAACCACCACCGAAACCACCGAGGCGGAACTGACCGCCGAAGCTCTGGACGAGCTTTCCAACAACAAAGGGGAGGACTAAATCATGAGTTACACGAATTCGCCGATGGTGAGCTACACGAAGCTCAGCCTGAACCACAGCGGGCAGCGTACCCACAGCATCGACCGCATCACGCCGCACTGCGTGGTCGGCCAGTGCAGCGTGGAGACGCTGGGCCGCATCTTCACGCCGACCTCCAAGCAGGCCAGCAGCAACTACGGCATCGGCCTTGACGGTCGTGTCGGTATGTACGTTGAGGAGAAAAACCGCAGCTGGTGTTCCTCCTCCAATGCCAACGACCAGCGGGCCGTCACTATCGAGTGCGCCAGCGACAGCACAGAACCGTATGCGTTCAAGGATGTGGTCTATCAGACCCTCATCAAGCTCTGCGTGGACATCTGCCAGCGCAACGGCAAAACCAAGCTGCTTTGGCTGGGCGACAAGGACAAGACCCTGAATTACACCCCCAAGGCCGACGAAATGATCCTGACCGTCCACCGCTGGTTTGCCAACAAGAGCTGCCCCGGCAACTGGATGTACGCCCGCATGGGCGATCTCGCCGCGAAGGTCACTGCGGCGCTGGACGCTGCGGCGAAGCCCACTACCCCTACCACCCCCAGCACCGTCAAGAAGGGCGACGTCGTGCGCATCCTGTCCGGCGCGACCTACTACAACGGCAAGGCTGTCCCGAACTGGGTAGCCGCCAAGCAGTGGATCGTCCGCGAGATCAGCGGCGACCGCGCCGTCATCGACAAGAGCGTGGACGGCAAGAATGCCATTTGCAGTCCTATCAACGTCAAGTTCCTGTCCGTCGTGGGCGAGGCAGTTACACCGACGCCTAGCTTCAGCGCGTACCGCGTAAAGATTACCACCGATGCCCTGAACATCCGCAAAGGCCCCGGCACCGGCTACGGTACGAACGGCTGCATCCGTGACCACGGCGTTTATACCATCGTCGCGGAGAGCACGGGCACCGGCGCGACCAAATGGGGCAAGCTCAAATCCGGCGCGGGCTGGATCAGTCTGGATTACACCAAAAAGGTGTAAATACATATCGAAAAGGAGAATATCACCATGACTAACGTTATCATCGAAAACCTTGTGCAGATCGCGGCAACCCTGCTCATTACCCTGATCGGTGTTCTGGGCGCGTGGCTGTCTACCAAGCTCGCCAAGCGCGAGGAGCTGAAGAACATCTCTACGGCTACCAATGAGGTCATTCACGCCGCCCAGCAGACCGTCCTTGAGCTTCAGCAGACCACCGTGGAGGGCATGAAGAAAGCCCACGAGGACGGCAAGCTGACCAAAGATGAAATTACTGAGCTGGGCAAGCTGCTTATTGACGGCGCTATGGCTAAGATGTCCGACACCTCTAAAAACCTGCTCAACGCTGCTGGTGTGGACATTTCCGCTATCATTCGCGGCGCAGGCGAAGCCCTCATTGCGCGGATGAAATAACCCGCTGCACCGGTGTAACATTCTGCTGAAAAGCGGTGTTACACCGGCTGACAATGTTACAAAAGCCTGTAACATTGTAACGCTGACGTTACAGGCAAATGTTACGGCAAAAAGCCTTGAAAACAGGCGCTTTTCAGCCTTTGTAACATTGTAACCTAATTTTCTAATATACCTATTGAAATAAAGGGCGCAAGGCGTACATATACGTCATAGCGCCTTTGTGCGCCATATGCACGCGCGTATAGGGAAAATGGCCCTCGGATGTTACAAAAGCATCCGGGGGCCTTATTTTTTTTTGCCTTCTGTGACAACAGAAAAAAATAAATTCAAATATTTGCTCCAAGCCTCTTGACAAGTTCAATTGTTTGCACTATACTAACAGCATACGGAGCAATTATTTGAACTCAACAGGAGGACAAGAACATGAAGGTCAAAGAAACGCGCTGGATGGACATGGACGATCTGCGGGGGCTGTGCATCAAGCACGGGTGGTTTACGCGGGGTGACTGCAAAGCCTACGACAAGCTGCTGAAAATGCCGTATGACGCTAAAGGTAAGCTACGGAACATCACCTCGACGATTCTCTGCAACATGGCGCAGGCCATCATGCAGTACAGCGACCCCGAAACCTACGAAATCCTTGAGCTTGAAGGCATCCTGTATTGCCTCGGCGAAATCTGCCACACCTGCTTTTCCGTTGAAGAATGAATGGAGGTAACGAAAATGTTTAAGATCAACAGCTACACCGACCTGAAGGTCGCCTACGAAATCCTTGAGATCGCTTATGAGAGCGGCAGGAGCCAGAAGGCCGCCGACCTCAAGCGCGAAATGCGCGCGTTCTTCCACCGTCCCGTCTCCGAGCGCCGCATCGTTCAGGATGACGGCATCGACGGCTATACGGAGCTGCTGCCGCTGCCTGAATACATCGAGACGATGGACGAGGCCGTCAGCTACTTCGAGGACTACGAATACCGGCACTATTACCCGTCTGCCTACGACTGCACGGGGCAGGCGTTTACGAGCTGGTACAAGGTTTTCGTTCGTGGCGGTCGTTTCTGGGCGTACCACCGTGTCAGTGTGGATGTTTGAGAGGAGGACAACGAAAATGGCAAGCATTGATTTCATCCAGAAGCGGATCGCCGGTAAGGAGAAGGAGATCGACAAGCTGGAAAAGAAACTGGCCCGTATCTGGCGGGCCAAGGAATCTAACTGGGAGAATAATCCCTATTTCTACGACGAGCGCGACCTTATCTGGACACGGCAAGATTTGGAGGCAGCCCGGCAGGGCCTCGCAAAGTATCAAGCCGAACTGGAAGCCGCTTTGGAAAAGGCGAACAGCCGGAATGTTCCTGCGATTCTTGAATTCCTCGAAATCTGGAAGCAGCGTTGCACCGAATTCTACGGTAATGGCCTTGCGTCCTATTTCGACGAAAAACAGCACGTATGGGACCTGTATTGCACCTTCTCCGATACCGAATACGGAAGCCCTGAGTACGAGGCCGCAAAAGCCGCCTACGACGAAGCGAACGCCGCTTTTCGCTGCAAGGTGCGGGGCTACTATGAAATCTTCACCTATACGGATCGCTGGGGAAAACCCCGCAAGGGCGAACAGAAGGTGCGCGAAGGCGAGTATGAGCACCTGAGGCCCTACAGTAATGAACGGTCCCTTGAAGCTGCTATGCAGCAGCTCGCAAAGGACCTGAACGAAGAAGCCAACCGGAAGTACGACTTCATCATTGAGCGTACCAATGCCATTGTCGGTGAGATCACCGACGCATCCGGTCTGAGCGTTGGCAGCAAGCAGGACCTAAACGGTTTCATCGTCGGTACGCGCGGGACCGCAAAGGTCCAAACGATTGGTGCTGGCGGCTACAACATTCAGTGCTTCCATTTCCGTACACTGATTAACGCAGTCTGAACTGATACCCGCCCCGGAGGTCACGAGGGCAGAAAGGAATAGAACATGAACATCAACACTTTGGAATTTATCCATGAGCTGCTGCGCGCAGAAGCTACACGCGCAGACGAGGTTTACAGGGCAGCCCGTCACCTTCAGCACGAATATGAGGAGGGCGACGATCCAAACTCTGAACTCTGCAAGCGTCAGGAAGAAGCAGCCGACGAGCGCATGGCAATTTCTTTTCGTGCCCGCAATGCGCTGGAAGACTTCGAGGCGCAGGAGTGGTAAGGTGACGACCGAAGAATAGGAGGTGTTATGTATGGCAACCTGTGAGATCATCCGCGAGGCACACGATGTACCGGCCTGCTGGGAAACGACCCTCGGCGGGCAGCGCTGGTGGATTACCCGCACTGCGGAGTTTTCCTTCACTGTGGAAACCTGCCTTGAGGTGCGGTACGGCGACATCGAGGTTGTGGCCGTCAAGACGTGCCGCAGTCTGGCGGCTGCCCAGAAGTGGCTGGAACAGCACTGGCGTGACTGGGTGCCGGACGAACGGTGCGAGAGCTACACACGGGAGGGAACATTGTGAGGATTGCAGATCAGAAGCGCGCGGACTTTGTGAAGCGGTTTCGCAGCCTGTCCCGTCGTTTCCCGCTGTGGCAGGTGTGGAGCGACTTCATCACCATGTTCGCCATTGCGCTTTCCAACGCCGTAGATAGTCGATACCGCACGGAGCGCGAGGCAATGTATAAGCGGATCATCGAGAAGTACGAGAAAGCAGAGCGCACGGTGTTCCCTGAACTGGTAGAGGATGTGGTCAACGCCTTTGACGCCGACCGGGAGCAGGATTTTCTGGGCAGTGCGTACATGGAATTGGAACTCGGCAATCACTGGATCGGTCAGTTCTTCACGCCCTATGACATCTGCCGCTGCATGGCCGCAATCACCACCGGCGACGCTGTGGAGCAGATCAACCGCGACGGCTTTGTCACGCTGAATGACTGTGCGTGCGGAGCGGGAGCTACACTGATCGCGGCGGTGAATCAGATCGAAAAGCAGCTGTTCAAGGCAAAAAGCCCGCTGCGCTGGCAGAATCACGTTCTTGTGACAGCGCAGGACCTCGACTTCACGACGGGGATGATGTGCTACATCCAGCTCTCGCTCCTTGGCTGCGCAGGCTACGTCAAGATCGGCAACACCCTGACCGACCCCATGCACGACGGAGATGACCCCACAGCCTACTGGTACACGCCCGGCTACTTTTCGTCTGTGTGGCAGTTTCGGCGTATCTTCTGGAGCATGGACAGGCTTTTCAAGGAGGCGGGGTAATGGATGACAAAAAGGTCAAATACGATGCGCTGGACGCCATGTGGGCGTTCGTGCGCATGGGCAGCTATCAACTTCATCAAGCGGATATTTTCTCTCTGAAGGACAACTGCGAGCAGCTTCGGCACCTGTTGACGCAGAAAACAGCAGGACAGCGGCGCGATAAGCGGGAGGACATCGACTTTCACGAGCTGGACGCAATCACAAATAACATCGTAATCGGGGCAATGGTCCTCTATATGAGCGGAAGCCTCGATGCGCTGACACCGAAGGAGGCACCGCACCGTGAAAAAGAGCATAGCTGAAGCCCGGCAGCGGGCGTTGGAAAACAGCGAAGCCGCGCCGGACATTCTGATCCGGGTGATGGACAAGCCGCACAAGCACGCCGTCGTCTGTTCGCACCCGATGGTTTACCGTGAGAGGGTGCTTGACGGCTGGCACACAGTCGCGGCATTTCGGAATGGCGAGGAGGTGATAATCTAAAATGAACTGTCATGGCTGCAAATGGCTTGACCGTTACAAGAAAGACGGGAACGGCTACTGTTGCATGGTGGTCCGGAGTAAGACCCAAACATCCAAAGTTCGCAGGCCGGATATGGAGCGTTGCGAGCTGTACAAACCCGGTGACTGGAAAACCCGCTGGGAGACAGAGCTACACGAAGGAGGAAAACAAGAATGAAGTACAACAGTGTTGAGGAATGGAAGGCAGAGGCGACGCGCCGATTTGGTCCTGATATGCTCAAGTGGCGCTTCCGCTGCCCTATGTGCGGCCACGTCGCATCGGTGCAGGACTTCAAGGATGCCGGGGCAAAATCTCCGAGCTGCGCTTATCAGGAGTGTCTGGGTCGGTACACCGGCAAGGGCACGCCGAAGAAGGGTGACAGCAGCGGCTGTAACTGGGCGGCCTACGGACTGTTCGGAATTCCTGCCGAGCATGACATCGTTATCGTGGCTCCCGGCGATCAAGTGGACGTATATCCGTTCGCGGACGGAGAGGAGGAGGCTAACAATGGCTGAGTATCATGTTGGCTGCGGAGCGTTCGCCATATACGCGGGGACGCTGAATAGCCGCAACAAAAACCTGTGGCAAAACAAAACCGAATGTACGGATGAAGCGATCTGCGCCGTCCGGGACTACATCGTGCAAGAATGTCTCGGAGGGTTAAACTGCGAGAAAGCCACATCGGGCGGCTATGAGTGGACGCTCAAAGACGGGCGCATCGTCGAACTGCGTGTGACAGTCAAGGACGGAGGTAAACAGGCTAATGGCTGAACTTATTGAACGACAAGCGGCAATTAAAGCCGCCGAACACGCATACAACGAGTGGAATCTTGCAATGGCGGCAGCTGACGGACAGAGACAGATCAACCGTGTTTTCAAGATGCAGGAGTTGTGCAAGGCTGTGATCTCTGTTTTTGAGGATGTCCCCGCCGTTGATCTCGACTGTACCGGCTGCGTCTGGCTGAATACGCGGCACCAGAAGTGTTCCTGCTGCCGGAGGAATCAGTACATCAAAGACAACTACAAGGAGGCCGGAGCATGAAGCGTGAAGAATTCTACCGTGGAAAGCGCGGCGCGAAATATGGCATCTGGAACAGAGAGAAGGCCGTCTGGCAGTTTGACATCTGTGAGGACACGCCGTTTTTGGCCGAGGCGAGGCTACACCAGAAGATCGGTGACGATGCGAAGAAATGGCGCTTTGAGGCTCGGCGGCTGCCGGACAGAAAGATCACTCTCGTCAAGAGGGTTAAATACGCCGGTGATGTTTATAGCGCTTTGGTGGCGCTGGGCTGGGGCTTAGATACTGCCGCCGCGTTTCTTGATCGTATTCCGGATGCAAAGTAAATAAAACTGCCGCAGAGGACAATTACCTCTGCGGCAGTTTTATTGTCAGGCCGAACACGTTCCGAAACCAAAAGAGTTCGTACCTGTGTGTTTTGGTGGAGCATAGGGGATTCGAACCCCTGACCCCAACACTGCCAGTGTTGTGCGCTCCCAACTGCGCTAATGCCCCGTATGTCCGCTTGGGAAAGCGGATCTGGCGCGCCCTGAGGGATTTGAACCCACGACCAACGGAATCGGAATCCGGTACTCTATCCGGGCTGAGCTAAGGGCGCAAAAAAGTGCGGGTAAATTCAGTTCTGATTTGTTACACATAGTGCCGCACTTCGTGAAATTGTCTCGACGGCAATGGGTGCCGTCGGTTTTGCAGAGCAAAACACGCCAATTTCCAAACCGAGGTGCGACAGATGCCGTGCGATCCTGTAGGGCGGGGGCTTGCTCCCGCCGAATAACCATCACAACACACAGTATACCACACTTTTTTGCAAAATGCACTACTTTTTTTGTCTTTCGAAAAAATATTTTCCGCGATGGGCATTGATGCTCTGCACAATGCCGATGAGACAGTAGCTGGCGACCATAGACGAGCCGCCGTAACTCATGAACGGCAGCGTGATACCGACAACCGGCAGGCGCGCAAGGCACATGCCGAGATTCTCCGCCGACTGCGCGATCAGTACGGCGGCGACGCCGACGCACATGGTCGAGGCATAGCTGCCGCGCATCTTCTGCGCGAGGACGAGCGCGCGCACGACCAGCACACACAGCATGAGAATGACGAGCAGCGCGCCGAAAAAGCCGAATTTTTCACTGGTGATGGCAAAAATAAAGTCGGTGTGCACATAGGGCACCTTCTGATACTCGGTGCCGCCCGAAAAGCCTGTGCCGAAAAAACCGCCCGCAGCAATGGCATTGCGGCTCATGAGCGCCTGAAAGCCCTTGTCGGTAGGGTCGCTCTCGGGATGGAAGCCAGCAATGATGCGCCGCTGCTGATAATCGGCGAGATGCTCCCACAAAAAAGGCGCCGCCGCGACGATGATGCCCGCCGCCGCGAGGAAATACCAGAAGCTGAGCCCCGCGCAGTAGAGCATGGCGGCGGTCATGAACATGAAGACCAGCGCCGAACCGAGGTCGCCCTGGAGCATGATCAGCCCGATGATGATGCCGGCATGCGCGCCGAGCTTCACGAGCGAAAGCGGGTGGTTGATCTTGTCCCGCACAAGGCTGATGTGCTTGGAAAACGAGACGATATACAGCACCTTGACAAACTCGGAGGGCTGGATGCCGATGGGCAGCCAGGAAAAGCGGATCCAGCTCTTGTTGCCGTCACCCGTGCCGATGAGGAGCGTGACGCCGAGCATGAGGACGCCGATGACAAAGAGAAACACCGAAAAGCGGTCGGCGACCTCCTCATAATCGATCGTGGAAATGACCGCCATGGCGACAAAGCCGAGCGCCGCCGCGCCGAGCTGCACATAAAAATACTTCGTGCCGATGTCGTTGGCTGCACCCGCCAGCGTGATCAGGCTGACAAGCGTCAGTACGAGCACTGCCGCCAGCACGATATAGTCCAGCTTGCGCAGCTTTTCATACCAGGTGACCGAAAACGCCTTCATGCCCGCACCCCCCTTTTTCGTCAGAATCCAACATAAACAGTATACTTGATCCCGCGGATTTTGTCAACGACTTGCCGGCTGCAAAGTGTTTTTTCTCTTGACACGGACTTTGAAATGTGATAACATAGTTTTGAAAACAAGATGATGCAAAGGAGATTACCAAATTGGCAAATGCAAATCAGACCGCCCCCCGCTATACGGTCGGCGAAGAAATTTTCAACGCGGTGTCGCACGGCATCGGCGCGGGGCTCTCAGTCGCCGCGCTGGTGACGCTGATCGTACACGCGGCGCATGTCAGCGACGCCTACGGCGTGGTCTCGGTCTCGCTCTACGGCGCGGCGCTGATCATTCTCTACACGATGTCCACACTCTACCACGCGCTCACCCCGGCGGGCGCAAAGCGCGTGTTCCGTGTCTTTGACCACACGACCATTTTCCTGCTGATCGCGGGCACGTACACGCCCTATCTGCTGGTGACCCTGCGCGGCGCGCTCGGCTGGACGCTCTTCGGCATCCTGTGGGGGCTTGCCGTCGTCGGTATCGTCTTTGACGCGGTGATGCTGGACCGCTTCCGCAAAATCGAGATGATCCTCTATGTCGCGATGGGCTGGTGCATCGTGCTGACCGTCAAGCCGCTGCTTGCCGCGATGGAGCCCGGCGGGCTGATCCTGCTCCTCGCGGGCGGCGTCTGCTACACGGTGGGCATCATCTTCTACAAGCTGAAAAAGATCCGCTACATGCACTCGATCTGGCACCTGTTTGTCCTCGCCGGTTCAATCCTGCATTATTTCTCGGTGTATTTCTATGTGCTGTAAACGCATGCAAAAAAGGCGCTCCGCAGAGCGCCTTTTTTGTTGTTATGCGTCGATATGGTGGCGAATGCGGTTTTCCAGCATTTCGAGGGCGACGAGATTGTGCCCGCCCTCCGGAATGATGATGTCCGCGTACTTTTTGCTCTGCTCGACATAGGCTACGTGCATCGGCTTGACAGTTGCCATATACTGCTCCATGACCGATTCATGAGGTCGCGCAGGCGCGCATCGGCAAGCACCAAAATGCCGTCGATGAGCAGCACGGGGCGCGGCTCGATGCGCCGCGTCTCGGTGACGCGGTCGTGGATCATGTAGTCGTAGATCGGGCAGTCGATCGCCTGCCCCGCGCGCAGGGCGCGGATATGCTCTGCCATCAGCGCCGTGTCAAACGCCTCCGGGCAGTCGTAGTTCTGCCTGGCGCGCTCCTCAAGCGTGAGGTCATGCTGCGCCTTGTAATAATCGTCGTGCCGGAGCACCGTCACATCGTCGCCGAACTTCTCGGCGATCAGCCGCGCGATCGTGCTCTTACCGCTGCCCGAGCCGCCCGCAATGCCGATGATAAGCATGTCAGCCATGATTTCCTCCGTTATCTTGCGCCCTTGTCATAGGGGATGCCCTCCGCCTTCGGTACGCGCGAGCGCTTGGAGGTAAAGGCAAGCACGATGAGTGTGATGAGGTACGGGAGCAGGCGGTAGATGTGTGAGGGAATGCCGATCTCGGCAAGCCAATACACACCATCGCCGTTGAGATCAATGCTGGAATATGCCGCCGCAATGCACTTGAACAGACCGAACAACAGGGCACTGACCGCGATGTTCGAGGGCGTCCAGTTGCCGAAAATCATGACTGCGAGAGCAAGGAAGCCGAAGCCCGCGACCTCACCGGTCGCCGCGCCGTCTGCCGCCGCGAGCGCATAGACAAAGCCGCCGATGCCGGACAGCGCGCCCGAGATGGTCGTGCCCGCATAGCGCATCTTGTAGACATTGATGCCGAGCGATGCCGCCGCCTGAGGATTTTCGCCGCAGGCGCGCAGACGCAGACCGAACTTGGTGGTGTACAGCAGGATGGACAGCACGATGAACAGCAGAATGCAGACATAGGTCGAAAGATAGACCTTGTTGATCAGCAGCTCGCCGAGGAAGCCGATGTCCTGGCTCTTCGGAATGCCGAACGTGCTCTTCTTAATCATAAACCAGGTGGTTGCGCCGCCGTCGATGACCAGTTTGTTCTGCTGGGCGATGACGTTGATGAGGAAGAGGACCAGCGCGGGCGCCAGCAGGTTGAGCGCCGTGCCGCCGATGGTCTGATCCGCCTTTAAGTTGATGGCGGAGAAGGAGAGCAAGAGCGAGAAGATCGCGCCCATGATTGCGCAGGCCAGCATGGTCAGCAGCAGCAGCCACTGCCCCTGGCTCTTGTCAAACAGCCCGCTCGACTGCATGATGCGGATGAACAGCGCGCCGACAAACGCGCCGAACACCATGATACCTTCAAGCGCCAGGTTGATGATGCCGCTGCGCTCCGCAAACACGCCCGCAAGCGCGACGATCAGCAGCGGAACGGCGTAATTGATCGTTTGTTGAATCAGAAATACCATCAGTCTGCCTCCTTTTCGGCTGCCGCGCTTTCCGGCGGCATGGCTGCCGTCCGGTCATCCGCAGGAACAGCCGCGTCCTGCGCGGCGACCGCCGTCTTCTTCTTTTTGCCGGTGAGCATCAGCTTGATAACCAGCGAGAAGGAGCTGAGGTAGACGATGATCGCGATGATGATGTCGGTGAGATACTCGTTGTATGCGGTGAGATTTTTGATCTGAAGACCCGCGATGTTCAGCATCGACATGAAACAACCGGTGAAGACCACCGCAATCGGGTTGTTTGCCGCGAGCAGGGCGACCGGAATGCCGTTGAAGCCCTCGGTGGGCAGCGACTGGTAGGTGGACCAGAAGAACTCGGTGTTGCCGGACAGCCAGTAGAGGGCTGCCGCTGCGCCGGAAAGTCCGCCCGCGATCGCCATTGAGAGAATGATGCAGCTCTTGTCGTTGATGCCCGCATATTTTGCGGCATAGCGGTTGGCACCGCAGGATTTGAGTGCATAACCGAAGGTGGTGCGGCTCATGAGCACCCAGACCAGCACGGCAATAACCGCCGCGATGATGATGCCGCCGTTGACCTGCGAGCCGGGGAACAGCTTGTCAAGAAACATCTTCGGCGTGGCGACGCCGTTTGCCGTCGTCTTGCAGATGTAGCTGACCTTGCCCGCCTCGGAGGCATTTTTCAGCTGACTGTTCACGTCAAAGAACCAGGTGACAAGGCTTGCCGCGATCCAGTTGGACATGATGCAGGCAATGACCTCGTTGATGTTGAGGAACGCCTTGAGCATACCCGGAACCGCGCCCCAAAGCGCGCCCGCGAGAATGCCGGCAAGGAACGCAAGACACCATACAATGCCCGCGGGCACAACGTCCGTCGGGATCGAAAGCGCCACATACAGCGTGCCCGCCGTGCCCATCAGGTACTGTCCGGGTGCGCCGATGTTGAAAAGTCCGGTCTTGAACGCGACCGCGACCGAAAGACCGGTCAGAATGATCGGCGTGGCGCGGAACAGCATGTCGCCGACGTTGACCGGGTTGAACCCGAAGGTCAGCGCGCCGGAGGCATCGCGCCCGGTGCTGAGAATGCCGATGAAGACCAGCCGAAGCCCCTCGATGGCGCCCTTCAGCGAGATCGCAGGCGTGGTGAGACCGACGATCAGAATGATGATGCTGCCGACGATCATGCCGATGAGGATTGAAAAGACCGACGCGATGACGGTCTTCGTCCCCTCGCGTGCGAGAAAGCCCTCTTTATTGATGGCAGGGGCGGCTGCACTCGTCTGTTTACGCATGTTTTTTGTCCTCCCCCACATTGCGTTTCGCGCCCGCCATGTAGAGCCCCAGCTCCTCGGGCGTTGTCTTCTTCGGATCGAGTTCGCCGACGATCTCGCCCTCGTAGATCACGAGGATGCGGTCGGACAGGCTCATGACCTCGTCCAGCTCGAGCGAGACGAGCAACACGCCGCGTCCCGCGTCGCGCTCGCGCACGAGCGCCGCATGGATGGACTCGATCGCGCCGACGTCCAGACCGCGCGTCGGCTGCACGGCAATCAGCAGCGGCTTTTTCCGATCCAGCTCACGGGCGACAATCGCCTTCTGCTGGTTGCCGCCCGACATGGAGCGCACCGTGGTGACCGCGCCCTGTCCGCTGCGGACGTCAAAGCGCTCGATCAGCTCGTTTGCATACTTGCGCACGGCATCAAAACGGATGAAGCCGTGGTTCTGGAAGTCCTTCTCGCGGAAACGCTGGAGCACGATGTTCTCTTCCAGCGTGTTGCCGAGCACCAGCCCGTGCTTGTGCCGGTCGGCGGGGATGTGCGCCATGCCCGCGTCCGCACGGCGGCGGACACTTTGGTGCGTGATCTCCTTGCCGCAGAGCGTGATGTCGCCGCCTGTGATGCGGTCAAGCCCCGTGATGCCCTCGATCAGCTCCGCCTGCCCGTTGCCGTCGATGCCCGCGATGCAGACGATCTCGCCCGCGCGCACGTCAAAGCTGACGTTTTTAACAGCCGGTTTCTTATGCAGATGGGACGGCACCGTAAGATCGCGCACCTCGAGGATCGGCGCGCCGGGGTGACATTCGTCTTTGACGACCTCAAGCTGCACCGGTCTGCCGACCATCATGGTGGACAACTCCTCCTTGGTGACGTCCGCCGTGTTGACCGTGCCGATGCATTTTCCCTTGCGCAAAACCGTCACGCGGTCCGCCACCGCCATGATCTCATTGAGCTTGTGCGTGATGAACAGGATCGACTTGCCGTCGGCGGCAAAGCCCTTCATGATCTTCATCAGCTCGTCGATCTCCTGCGGGGTGAGTACCGCCGTCGGCTCGTCAAAGATCAGGATCTCGTTGTCGCGGTAGAGCATCTTGAGGATCTCCACGCGCTGCTGCATGCCGACCGTGATGTCCTCGATCTTCGCGTCGAGATCGACATGCAGCCCGTATTTCTCGGACAGCGCAGTCACGGCGCGGCGCGCCTCTTTCTTTTGCAGGAAGCCGAGCTTCGTGGTCTCGGCGCCGAGAATGATGTTGTCGAGGACGGTGAACACGTCGATCAGCTTGAAGTGCTGATGCACCATGCCGATGCCGAGTGCGGTTGCGTCGTTGGGGTCATTGATCTTCACGACCTCGCCGTTTTTGAGGATCTCGCCGCTCTCCGGCTGATACAAGCCGAACAGCACCGACATCAGCGTGGACTTGCCCGCGCCGTTCTCGCCGAGCAGGGCATGGATCTCACCTCGCCGCAGCGTCAGCGTCACATCATCGTTGGCAACGATGCCGGGAAACACCTTGGTGATGTGCCGCATCTCAATGATGTAGTCACTTTGATTTATATTCTGTGCCATAATTCAAACCGTGGCTTCTGCCGTGCAAAAGCCTCCTTTACTCCGGAATGTGAAAACTTATGAAGTCTTCCTATCGCAAAAACAGGGGGAGGCGGAGCCTCCCCCTGCCCTACAGGATTTCTCCTGCTCTACAGGATCGCTTACTCAACGATGTTGAGCTTCACATTTGCAAACAGGTCAGCCGCGAGCTTCGTGTAGTCGTTGTCAACCGTGACCTTGCCGTCCTTCATGGACTTGAGGAGCGCGTCGTAATCCTTGACGGAGAACTTCTTGAAGCTCCAGGTTGCGGTCGGCAGACCGACTGCATCGTTTGCAGCGCCGAGGACGGTGGAAACATCGCCGAGTGCATCAAACTCGCCTGCATAGAACTTGCCGAGTGCGTAGATAACCGACTCGGTCAGACCCTTCATTGCCGAAGTGACAACCGTATCGGACTGGCTGGACTGGTCAACGTCAACGCCGATGACAACGCCGTCATTTGCAGCTGCTGCCGCAAATGCGGACTGGCACATCGAACCGCCGCATGCGAAGACGACCTCGGTACCGTTGGTGTACCAGCCGTTGAGCATGGTCTGAAGCTCGGACGATGCCGAGAAGCTGTTGCCGTACAGCCAGCTGTAGTTCATCTCGACGGTCTTGCCGCCTGCCTTTGCAGCATCGTTTGCGCCCTGGACAAAGCCGTAGCCGAATCTGCAGCATGCGGGGTTCTCACCGCCGCCACCGCCCGAGAAGCCGAGCTTGGTGTAGCCTTCCTTGACAGCCGCGTAACCTGCGAGGTAACCGGACTGCTCCTCCTGGAAGGAGATCGGTGCAACATTCTTGAAGCCTATCTGATAGCCGTCGATGAAGACAAACTTCACTTCGGGGAAGGTCTCCGCAGCACGGCGGAGCGCGGTCTCCTGCAGGAAGCCTGCGCAGACGATGATCTTCGCGCCTGCGTCAGCCGCTGCCTTCATGGCGTTGAAGCGGTCATCATCGGTCGCCTTATCGCCGTTTGCGGGCTGATAGTACTTGTAGGACTTGCTGTTGTCGGAAGCGTACTTCTTGACGCCTTCCCACGTACCCTGGTTGAAGGACTGGTCCTTCAGAGACCCGACGTCGGTAACAAACGCGATCTCATACTTGCCGTCCGACGATGTCATGTTGTCCGGAATCTCATCGACGCCGGTTTCCTTCTTCCCGCAGCCGACGAGACAAGCGCTGAGCAGCAGAACTGCCGTGAGCGCAAGTGCCAGGAATTTCTTCATAAGTCTTTTCCTCCTAATACAGGGCGCAAATTCGCCCGCTTGATACTCCCATTATAGCACATTTGCCCAAAAATGCAAGAATTTTTAAGATATTTTATAGACTTCTTTGCCATTTCGGCATTTTTCACAGGAAACGTGCCGCTTTTTCGTCAATGCTTTATGACCTTGCCGAGAACCGTACAGATGAGAAGTGCGGCAAGGTTGCAGAGTACGATGGTCGCTCCGGCGGGCAGCGTCATGGAAAAGAGCAGACCGCAGAGGAAGGAGACGACCGAGATGAGCGCCGAGAGCAGCACCACGCCGCGGAAGCTGCCAGCCAGCTGCATGGCGCCGAGCGCCGGGAAGATGATGAGGCTGGAGATGAGCATCGTGCCGACGATGCGCATGCCGACCACGACGGTCACGGCGATGAGCAGCGCCAGCAGTCCGTTGTACAGCCCGACGCGCACGCCCGCGCTCTTTGCAAACGGCTCGTCAAAGGTGACGGCGAAGATGCGGTTCTTGAACAGGACAAACAGGAGGATGACCACAGCGGAGAGCGAGACCGATAGGATCACGTCCGCGCGGGTCAGCGTGAGAATACTGCCGAACAGATACCCGTTCAGATCGGTCGCGCTGCCGCCGGCAAGCGAGTTTGCGACGACGCCGAGCGCCAGCGCGGAGGAGGACAGCACGGCGATTGCGCTGTCGCCGCGCAGCTTCCGGCTGCCGGACAGTCCGAGCAGGAGAAAGGCGGCGAGGATGACGACCGGCACGGCGACCGCCATCGGCGCAAGGTTCAGCGCATAGGCGACCGAGAGCGCGCCGAAGCCGACGTGCGACAGCCCGTCGCCGATCATGGCATAGCGGCGCAGGACGAGCAGGACGCCGAGCAGCGCCGCGCAGAGCGCGATCGGCACGCCGACGATGAGCGCATAGCGCATCACGGTCAGCGAGAAGACGGACGAAAGCAGTTCAGTCATGCTGCGCCCCCCCTTCCTCGGAAAACGCCGCGCCGAAGGGCGTCTGCAAAAAGTCAGCAGGTGTGCCGATGAACTTCAGCGAGGTTGCCAGATGCAGAATGCGGTCGGAATAGCGGAGCGCCGCGTCCACATCGTGCGAGACCATGACGACGGTCATGCCGTGCTCAGCCGACAGATGCTTGACCGTGGTGTACAGCTCCTTGGTCACCAGCGGGTCAAGCCCGGTGGTCGGCTCGTCGAGCAGCAGCACCTCCCCCGCGGCACAGAGTGCGCGGCAGAGCAGCACGCGCTGCTGCTGCCCGCCCGAGAGCGCGCGGTAATTCTTCTTTGCAAAGGACGTCACGCCGAGCAGATCCATGTTGGCGCGCGCCGCCGCCTTCTGCGCGCGGCTGTAGAAGGGCAGAAAGCCCGTCCCGCCGACGCAGCCCGAGAGCACGACCTCGCGCACGCTTGCCGGGAAGTCGCGCTGTGCGCTCGACTGCTGCGGCATATAGCCGATGCGCCCGACCGTGTGCGTGTCGATCTCCACACTGCCCGCGTCCGGCGGCGTCATGCCGAGGATGGTCTTCACCAGCGTGGATTTGCCCGCGCCGTTTTCGCCGACGATGGTGAGAAACTCGCCCTTGTGCACCGAGAAGCTCACATCGTCCAGCGCCAGCGTCCGCTCGTTGCGGACGGTCAGATTCCTGCAGACGATCACGTCCATTAGTCCAGCACTTCCTTCAATACTTCAATATTCTTCGCCATGAGCGAAAGGTAGTCCTCGCCCGCGTCGTACTCGCCCTTTGTGATATTGTGGATCGCATGCAGGCGCAGCACCTCGGTTCCCGTCTCGGCGGCGATCGCCGCGGCAGTCTTTTCTTCGGACGGGCTGTCGTAGAGCACGGCGGGCACGCCGCTCTCGTGCACGGCATTCACCAGCGCCAGCATCGCGGCGGGCGACGCCTCGGTGTGCGAGGCGCAGCCCGAGAAGACCGCGCGGTGCGCGAGGTTATATTCGTCAAAGAGATAAACAAAGGCGAACGAGCCGCCGAAGCAGACCGTGTCCCGCACGGCGGCGGTGCGCACTGCCTGCATCTGCGCATCGAGCGCGTCCAATTTTACCGTATAGGCGGCAAGATTTGCGGTATAGGTCTCCGCGCCGTCGGCATCCAGCGCCGCAAGCGCATCCGAGATGGCGGCGCACATCCTCTTTGCATTGGCGATCGACGTCCAGATATGCGGGTCGGATTCGTCATGGTCGTGGCCGTCGTGCTCATGTTCCTCCTCCGCGCCGCTGTGGTCGGCGGGGAGGAGCGGCACGGTCGCGGAAAGATCGAGCACGTGCAGACTGCCGCGCGCCACGGCATCGGCGATGTCCGCACTCGCGAGCAGCTTCTTTGCCCAAAGCTCCATGCCGTCGCCCGTGTAGATGAACAGGTCCGCGCGGGCGATCTGTAAAATGTCGGCGGGCGTGGGGTCATAGGTGTGCGCATCCGCGCCGAAATCGAGCAGCAGCGTCACATCCGCGCGGTCGCCCGCGATGTTTTTGGCAAAGTCGTACTGCGGAAACAACGTCGCCACCACCTGTACCCTGCCGTCGTCCGCCTGCGGTGCGCCGCAGGACGCAAGCAGCGTGCAGCAAAGCAGCGCCGCCGAAATCAAAGTCAGAATCCGTTTCATACTTCCCTCTCCCTCTTTTTGCGGCACTTTTCGCACACGCCGTACAGCATGGTCTTCTTCTCGTCCACCGAAAAGCCGTGCGCCGCCGCCATGTGCGCAAACAGCGCCTCCAGCTCGCGGCAGTGCGTGTGACAGACCTCGCCGCACGCGGTGCAGATCAGATGAAAATGGCAGTCGTCGCCGCATTCGCTGCCGATCACGCGGTAGGTCACGCTCTTGCCGCTCTCGGCAGCAAAACGGCTGATCGCCCCCTCGCGGCAGAGCTCCTCGAGGTGGCGGTAGACCGTGCTGCGCCCGGTCTTCACGCCCTCCGCGCAGAGCGCGGCAACCACGCCGTCCACCGTCAGGCTCTCGTTTCTGTGCCGCGCCAGGCAGTCGAGCACGGCGCTCTTCTGTTTTGTATGATACCCCATTTTGCCTTCCCCAAAATCGAAATTGAAATTCAAATTCAAATTACAACGAACAGTATACCCCGCCCGCCCGGCTTTGTCAAGATTTTTTGCGCAAATTCTTGCTATCCGCAGCGAAGTATTGTATGATAATAAGGAAAGATGTGAAAACGCTGCGTGGACATGTTTTACCTCCCTCGGTGAGGGGGCTGAAGCAACTGTGCGCAAACATCCGTCTGTGCAGCCGCGTTCTGTACTGCTGAGACGCCATTCTGACGAATGGCTACCCCTCATCCGCCGCCATTCGGCGGCACCTTCCCCCAAGGGGGAAGGCTTATTTCTCTCAAAATCACCGCTATGGAGACCGTTATGCTTGATTTTCGAAAAAATAAATACAAGCTCATTGCCGCGGGGCTTGCGCTCGTGCTGATCGCCATCGGCGTTTTCGCCGCCGTGCGCGCCGTCCGCGCAAAGCGCAACGCCGCCTATCTCGAAAGCTACGGGCAGACCGCGCTCTACGCCGGGAGCTACACCGTGACCTACGACCTCTACCGCTATTTCTACCTGAACTACAAAGCCGAGCTGAAAGCCGACTACAAAAACGATGCGGGCGAAATCGAGACCGACGCGCTCGACCGCGCGGTGCGCGCGCGCATCGCCGAGGCGGTCCGCGGGCTGTACGCCACGATTTCGCTTGCCGCCGACTACGGCATCACACCCGAGGACGGCGACATCAAGGCAGCGGCGGCCGAATACATCGATTCCGTGCGCGACTACTACGGCGCGGCCGACTACGCGGCGGAGCTGGAAAACAACTGCATGACCGAGAAGGTCTTTGACTTCCTCGTACGCGTGGACGGCACGGAGGACAAGCTGTTTGCCGCGATGACCGCAGCGGGCGGCGCGATCGAGAGCGACGACGCCGCGATCCTCGCCATCCTGCAAAGCGACGCCTTTGTCCGCGCAAAGCAGATCTTCATCGAAAACGACCCCGGCGAGGATGTGGAGAACAACCGGAAGATCGCCGAGGAAGTGCTGGACGCCTACCGCGGCGGCGTGGATTTTTCCACGCTGATCGGGCGCTATTCCGAGGACTATTCCATGCCGGCGGACGGCTACTACTTCACGCGCGGCGAGATGACCGACGCCTTTGAGGCGGCGGCGTTTGCCCTCGCCGACGGCGAGATCAGCGACGTGATCGAGAGCGACGACGGCTTTCACATTCTGCTCCGCCTGCCGAAGGACGAGAGCTACATCACCGCGCACTTTGACGAGCTAAAATCTCAGTACCAGAACGCGCGGTTCTATGCGATGATCGACGAGCGCGCCGCGCGCCTGACCGTGACCGAAGCGGACTATGTCCGCGCACTCGATGCAAAGGAGATTCATTAAGTGGCAGTATACAAGCGATATGACCAGCGCCGCCGCCGTGCGGTGCGGAATTTCTGCATCTGGCTTGCGGTGATTCTTGTGATCTTCGCTGCAACCGCGCTTCTCGGCGCCTACCTCGGACGGCGGGCGGAGACCGCGCCCGCGCCGCACAAGCTCACCGGCACCGGTGACCTCTCCGCTGAGGTCGCCGCCCCCATTGCCGAGCACATCGTGCACGGCGAATTTGTCACGCCGGATGCGCTCACCGCCTTCACGGGCGGCGACGACCCCTACGCGCACGCATCGGTCTGGCTGTACCGGGACGGCGCGCCGACCTTTGCCACCGAAACCGACGCCAAGCTCGGGCGCGACACGGCAGCCCTGCCGCCCGCCACTGCGCTTGCGGCGAGCAACATCACGGGGCTTTTCGAAGTGCGCTCGATCTATGCGGACGCGCAGATCCGCGACGTGCGCTATGCCTATGAGCTTGCCCTGCTCAAAGAATACGCGGCGGCGGGCATCGGCGAGATCACGCTGGTGTTCGACCGGCTGGACAGCGACTGCCTCGAAGACGTTCTGCGGCTGGCATCCGCCTGCCCGGGCGCTGTCGCGCTCTGCGTGCCGTTTGACACGCTCTCATCCGACGTCTGCACCGACTTCTTCACCGCGGCAGGGGCAAAGGGCTGGTCGGTCGCCCTGCGCGCGGGCGGCATCCGCGCAGAAACGCTTGCCGAAAGCATCGAAGACTACGCCTTCTATTTCACCAAGTACAGTCTGCGGCTTGTGCTGGAGGGCAGCGAAGAAGGGCTGCTCGACGTCCTGCGCGAAAAATCGCTGCAAAGCTATCAGTTCTGCTCGGCGCGTCCCGCACCCGCGGCAGACACCGCCGAAACGACCCAATCCACGGAGGAATCCCGATGACCCTGCCACCGCTTCTCATCGCCGCCGAAAACGGCGATCTTCTCTTTTACAGCGGCGTGCGCCGTCGCGACGCATGCTTTGCCGCCATCCGCACCGCCTGCGCGGCACAGCCGCGCGGCATTCTCAAGATTGGCGGCACCCGCGCCTACGCCAAGCCCGTGGCGCTCGGCGGCAGAACCTACTATTTCTTCATGGATTTTGACCGGCTGTGCGCCTGCTACGGTGTGGAAGCTGCGCCCCGCGCGGCGGAAGGGCTGTTCGACGTGTCGACCTTTTCCAAGGCGCATGCCGCGCCCCGCACGCTCGGTGCGCTGACCCGGCTGTTTGCGGACTGCTATGCCGAGGTCCTGGAGGACGCGGGCGTGCGGTTTTGCACGCGGGAGCTGCCGGGCAACGTCGTGGTCAACGCACCGCCGAACGCCTATGCACTCTGTCTCGCCCTGCTGATCCGCCTTGCCGCCGTCGGCGGGAACGCGGTCACCGTCAGCTTTGTGTACACGGGCGGCAACGTGCATATCTTTGCCGATGCAAAGGGCGGAAAGCCCTGCCCGGCAGGTGAAGCCGCATTCCTGCGCGTACTGCTTGCCGAGGTCAGCGCGGCAGCCGGCTTTGCCATGGAAGAAACGCCGCAGGGCATAACGCTCTCGCTCTGCCCGCTCGATGTGGCATTGCTCGGGTTCAAAGCCGATATTGACACGCACTATCGCCCGAGCATCCGCCTGTTTGTCGAATTCTTCCGATGAATTGCTGAAAGAATTTCCATGCGCGGCAAAATCCGTGCAATTTCGCGCCCTGCATGCGGTATTCTGTAGGCGGGGTGAGAAAAGTAGTTCCGGCGGCGTGCGCGCCGCTTCGGCAGCGGCGGCATGGGCGAAAGCCACACGGGAAATGCCGCCCCGCCGACCCTGTCCACCGTTCTCCTTTACAATGGAAAAAAGGCGCAAGCGTGCTGCTGCGCCTTTTTTTCAATATATCATTCTATTCAAGCCTTCCCCGGTGGGGAAGGTGTCGCCGAACGGCGACGGATGAGGGACTGCATACAGTTGGCATAGCATCGTGCGATATTTTGCTTTGCACAATCCCTCATCAGTCGCCTACGCTCTGGATGTTTTCCCATCGGGAAAACGCCGCGAGACGCTTTGCGTCTCGTACAGCTCTCCCCTTGCACAGGGGAGCCGAATCCCCTTTCCCTCACTTCTCCGCGAGCTTGCTTCGCAGATATTTGCCCGTATAGGAGCCTTCGACTTCGGCAACTTCCTCAGGCGTGCCTTCGGCGACGATCCTGCCGCCGCCCTCGCCGCCCTCGGGTCCGAGGTCGATGATGTGGTCGGCAACTTTGATCATGTCGAGGTTGTGTTCGATGACGATGACGGTGTTCCCTGCGTCCACAAGGCGGTTGAGCACCGAGATCAGCTTTGCCACGTCCTCGCTGTGCAGACCCGTGGTCGGCTCGTCGAGGATGTAGACGGTTTTGCCGGTGGAGCGGCGGGCAAGCTCGGTCGCCAGCTTCACGCGCTGCGCCTCGCCGCCCGAAAGCGTGGTGGAGGATTGCCCGATCTTGATATAGCCGAGCCCGACATCGCAGAGCGTCTGCAATTTGCGCTTCACCGAGGGGACGCCCGCGAAGAATTCGACGCCCTCCTCCACGGTCATCTCCAGCACTTCGTAGATGTTCTTTTCCTTGTAGTGCACCTCGAGCGTCTCGCGGTTGTACCGCCTGCCGCCGCAGACGTCGCACTTGACATAGACGTCGGGCAGGAAGTGCATCTCGATGCACTTCACGCCGTCGCCCTCGCAGGCTTCGCACCTGCCGCCCTTGGTGTTGAACGAGAAGCGCCCCGCCTTGTAGCCGCGCGCTTTCGCCTCGCGGGTCTTGGCAAAGAGCTCGCGGATCTCGGAGAACACGCCGGTGTAGGTCGCCGGATTCGAGCGCGGCGTGCGCCCGATCGGGCTCTGATCGATCGCGATGACCTTGTCAAGCGCGCCGACCCCCTCGATGCTGTCGTGCTCGCCGGGGAAGGTGACCGCGCGGTTCAGCGTGGCGGCAAGGCTCTCGTAGAGCACCGAATTGACCAGCGAGGACTTGCCGCTGCCCGAGACGCCGGTCACGGCGATGAACTTGCCGAGCGGGAAGGTCACATCGATGTTTTTGAGGTTGTGCTCCCGCGCGCCGCGCACGGTCAGAAACGCGCCGTTGCCCGGTCTGCGGGTGGCGGGGACCTCGATCTTCCGCCGCCCGGCGAGGTAGTCGCCGGTGATGGACTTCTTGTTTTTTGCCACCTCGGCGGGCGTGCCCGCCGCGCAGATATAGCCGCCGTGGATGCCCGCGCCGGGACCGATGTCCACGAGGTAATCCGCGGCGCGCATGGTGTCCTCGTCGTGCTCGACGACCACCACCGTGTTGCCGAGGTCGCGCAGCTTTTTCAGCGTGGCGATCAGCTTGTCGTTGTCGCGCTGGTGCAGACCGATGCTCGGCTCGTCGAGGATGTAGAGCACGCCGACGAGCGACGAGCCGATCTGCGTCGCCAGGCGGATGCGCTGCGCCTCGCCGCCCGAGAGCGTGCCCGCGCGGCGCGCGAGGTTGAGGTATTCAAGCCCGACGCTGACGAGAAAGCCGAGGCGCGCGCGGATCTCCTTGACGATCTCGGCGGCGATCTGCCGGTGCTCGTTGTCCAGCTCCAGCTTTGTGATGAAGTCGAGCATCCTGTCGACCGGCATCAGGCAAAGCTCATAGATGTTCTTGCCGCCGACCGTGACTGCCAGCATCATCTTGTTCAGCCGTCCGCCGCCGCATTCGGGGCAGACCTGCTCTTCGAGCAGGCTGTCATAGTATTCCTGCCCGTAGGATTCGCGGCGGCGGTCGATCATCGGGATGATGCCCTCAAAGGTCGTGGTCTGGTGGTGCGCCGTGCCGCCGAAAAAGCGCGTGATTGTATAGGTTTCCTTGCCCGTACCGTAGAGCAGTGCGCTCATCGCGGTGCGGGTGTATTTTTCAAGCGGGAGATCCATCGTGAAGCCGAATTTTTTGCCCACGGCTTCGATCAGCGGACCGTTCCAGCTCTCCTCTTCGAGCGTTTTGAACCCGTTGCAGGCGATGCCGCCCTCGCGCAGGGACAGGCTCTTGTCGGGCATGAGCTTTTTCTCGGAGACGCGGGTCAGCGCGCCCAGTCCCGCGCAGCGCGGGCAGGCGCCGTCCGGCGCGTTGAACGAGAACATGCGGGGTTCCAGCTCGCCGAAGCTGATGCCGTGTTCCTCGCAGGCGTATTTGAGCGAATAGTCGCGCTCCTCCTCGGCGGCGCCTTCCTCGCGCGGCACGGTCACGATGCGCACAAGCCCGTCGGTCAGGGCGACGGCGGTCTCCACCGAGTCGCCGATGCGGGTGTGCGCGTCGGGGCGGCAGACCAGACGGTCAACCACGATCTCCACCGTGTGCTTGAGGTTCTTGTCCAGCGTGATCGTCTCCGTGAGGTCGTAGAGACTGCCGTCCACGCGCACGCGGGCGTAGCCGCCGCGCCGCGCGTCGGCAAGCACCTTTTCGTGCGTGCCCTTGGCATTCCGCACGACGGGGGCGAGTACCATAAAGCGCGTGCCCTCCGGCATCGCGAGGATGCTGTCGATGATGGAGTCCACGGTCTGCTGCTTGATTTCCTTACCGCAGACCGGGCAGTGCGGCACGCCGCAGCGGGCGTACAAAAGACGCAGGTAGTCGTAGATCTCGGTGACCGTGCCCACGGTCGAGCGCGGGTTTTTCGAGGTGGTCTTCTGGTCGATGGCGATCGCGGGGGAAAGCCCCTCGATCGAGTCGACGTCGGGCTTGTCCATCTGCCCGAGGAACTGCCGCGCGTAGGAGGACAGCGACTCGACAAAGCGGCGGTGTCCCTCGGCGTAGAGCGTGTCGAACGCCAGCGAGGATTTGCCGCTGCCCGAGAGCCCGGTCAGCACGGTCAGCTTGTCGCGCGGGATCGTGAGGTCAACGTTTTTCAGGTTGTTGACCCGCGCGCCTTTGATGATGATATCCTTTGCCATGGTAATACCCTTTCGTGTGAAAAAGTAGGGAAAAGCGGATGGAGATGCGGAGAGGGGGAAGCCTGAGAGCACGCCGCGTCTCCGCTCCTTACAGCCCGCGGAGCTCCTTGATGCGGTCGCGCAGGTAAGCTGCCTTCTCGAATTCCAGCTTCGCCGAGGCGGCGCGCATCTCCTTGGTGTATTCTTCGATCAGCTTCTCGCGGTCGCTGCGCGAGAGTTTCTTCGTCGCGGCGGCAGCCTCCTTCTTCGACTTGCCGCCCAGCGAAATGACCTCGCGCACGTCCTTCTTGATCGTCTTCGGCACGATGCCGTGCGCGTCGTTGTACGCCTTTTGCAGGCTGCGGCGGCGCTCGGTCTCCTCCATCGCGCCGCGCATGGATTCGGTCACGGTGTCGGCATAGAGGATGACCTTGCCGTCCGCGTTGCGCGCGGCTCTGCCGATGGTCTGGATCAGCGAGGTCTCGCTGCGGAGGAAACCCTCCTTGTCCGCGTCGAGGATCGCCACCAGCGACACCTCGGGTATGTCCAGCCCCTCGCGTAAGAGATTGATGCCGACCAGCACGTCAAACACGCCGAGGCGCAGGTCGCGTACAATTTCCATGCGCTCCATCGTCTCCACGCTGTGGTGGATGTATTTGACCTTGATGCCGTTGGAATCGAGGTAACCGCTGAGATCCTCCGCCATCTTCTTGGTCAGCGTGGTGACCAGCACGCGCTCGCCGCGCGCCGAACGGGTGCGGATCTCGCCCATCAGGTCGTCCACTTGCCCCTCGATGGGGCGCACCTCGACCGCCGGGTCGAGCAGCCCCGTCGGGCGGATGAGCTGCTCCACGATCTGCCCGCTGCGCGTGCGCTCGTATTCGCCGGGCGTCGCGCTGACGTAGACCACCTGGTTGATGTGCTGTTCAAACTCGTCGAAGAACAGCGGGCGGTTGTCATAGGCGCTCGGCAGGCGGAAGCCGTATTCCACAAGGTTGGTCTTGCGCGCGCGGTCGCCGCCCGACATGCCGCGCACCTGCGGCAGCGTGACGTGCGACTCGTCGATGAACATCAGAAAGTCCTTCGGAAAGTAGTCGAGCAGGGTGTACGGCGTCGAGCCTGCCGGGCGGCGGGAGAGCACGCGGGAATAGTTCTCCACGCCGGAGCAGAAGCCGACCTCGCGCAGCATTTCAAGGTCGTAGCGCGTGCGCTGCTCGATGCGCTGCGCCTCGATCAGCTTGCCCCGGCTCTCGAAGAATTTCACCCGCTCGGCAAGCTCCTCTTCAATTTCCTTCAGCGCCTCCTCGCGCTTGTCGTCGGTGACGGCATAGTGCGTCGCGGGGAAGATCACGGTCACGTCCAGCTCGCGGATCAGCTCGCCCGTCAGCACGTTGATCTCGGAGACGCGGTCGATCTCGTCGCCGAAGAACTCCACGCGCACAGCCTTCTCGCTCTCGGAGGCGGGAAAAATCTCCACCGTGTCGCCCCGCACGCGGAACTTGCCGCGCACAAAGCCCACGTCGTTGCGCTCGTAGGCAATCAGCACGAGGCGGCGGAGCAGCTCCTCGCGCTCCATCGCCATGCCGCGCCGCAGCACGATCTGCAGCTCTTGGTATTCGGACGGGTCGCCCAGGCTGTAGATGCAGGAGACGCTGGCGACGATGATGACGTCCCGCCGCTCGAACAGCGCACTCGTCGCGCTGTGGCGCAGCTTGTCGATTTCATCGTTGATCATCGCGTCCTTTTCGATGTACATGTCCTTGCCGGGGATGTACGCCTCGGGCTGGTAGTAGTCGTAGTAGGAGACAAAGTATTCCACCGCGTTGTTCGGGAAGAACTCGCGGAACTCGGAGCAGAGCTGCGCGGCAAGCGTCTTGTTGTGCGCCAGCACCAGCGTCGGGCGGTTGACGTTGGCGAT
>ENA-UONW01001423-UONW01001423.1-human-gut-metagenome-genome-assembly--contig:-CS52-NODE-1423-length-28682-cov-97.075104_pt1 | contig 28682 bp, 21 predicted proteins | sample MGYA00242463_ERZ724010 | MGnify/ENA metagenome assembly ERZ724010 | reverse complement strand
TGGTTTTATTTACTGCCAGGGCCGCTTAGGCCCTGGAAAAATTAACGAACTATTGGGATTTACAAAAAAAACAATGACCGTCATTGAACTTCCGAAAAAAGAACTCAATGACGCAGACACTGTTGGTTTTCCGTTATTTGAAGAATTACTTAAGTCGGTAGAGGAAGCTCTTAATGAAGGCAAACCTGTCCTGCTTGTACCAACAGAAAACTAATTGCTATTGAGCCGAATATGCAAGATCTTTTTGCTTGCATATTCGGCATCTATTACTTATGATTCACAACCAAAGATGTCTCTTTTAGGTAGTCAACCTAAAAATTAGCAAATAACCAACAAAGAAAGTATGATAATAACATCAAAATGCCCACATTGTGGAGCTCAAGTTACCTTCTCCGAAAAAGACAAGGCAATTATATGTAAGTATTGTGATTCTGTTATTTCTATTCATGATGTAGATAACAGCACTGCGTTCTAATCTAATAATGTAATTCTGAAAGAGGTAAAACCAGAATTGAGATATGTGTTATCTGAAGATGTAAAATTGGGTGACAAGCATTACGGAAATGGAGGAGAACTTTGGATTACAGATAAAGAAATACTCGTTAAACCCCTAAAATTCTTTGGTAGTCTTACCGATTCATATATGAGTCTAGAAGAGATTACAGGATATGGAGTTTTCCCTGGGGCAATAACTGAAAAAATGCCTAATGATATGTGGCCATGACGAAAATGGGGCCAAGAGTTTCGAAATAGGGGTATTTATCGGTCAGGCTAATGACATACTGAACAATATTGAATTTTACCGCCGCCAGATATTCATAAGCAAAGGAGAGAAACCACAAGAGGTAACTGGTTTCGATATGCCCACTCCTACAGGTATCATCTATCCGGGAAAAGAAATGCAATGGCTAACAAAATTTCTTGGGAACAATGGTAAACAGAAAATCGTTACATTTTGTATTCTCTTCGTACTTATAACGGTTATTATTATTATGGCCTTGTCTGAATAGTTCTAATTATGGAAGAAACATCCACTCTAGGTTTGCATGTCACAATAGTAACTATTATCTGACGCAAGCCTAAAAGGGCATAATTCCGTAAATAATCACTTATGGGAATATTTTCCAAAAATTCAAACGGAGGCATAATGAATGTCATCCGTTGTGATGAGAAAGAATATCTTGTCTGGAAGTGGCGTCCTGACAATCAAGAGTTAGGAGCGAGCAAGCGTGAGAATGGAATCAGATTCGGGAGTTGCCTTCGCGTCAAGGATGGCGAGATGTCGATACTGGTATATTCCTCGAAAGATAAGGAGGATTGTCAGGATATTGTCATCGGCCCTCAGGACAAAATCATAAACACGGCAAATTTTCCGGTCTTGGCAAGTATCGTCGGCCTTGCCTATGGTGGCGACACTCCATTTCAAGCGGAAGTATATTTCATCAACCTCGCCCAAAACGCACAATTGTTCTTCGGTGTACCATATTTTGATGTTTTTGACCCAAGGTACCCAGACCTTCCTGTACCGGTGTCTGTTCGAGGAACCATCACATTCAACATCACAGACTATAAGACCTTTATCAAGAATAATCGTCTGATCAACTTTGACATTGACGATTTCAAGAGACAAATAAAGGCAGCTGTGATGAAATATGCGAAAAGCATCATAATCAATATGCCGACTTCACACAAGATTCCGGTGGTTCAATTGGAAAGTAACATTCTTGAAGTCAATGATGCACTTGAAAATTATTTAAGACCACGGTTTGAAAATGACTTTGGAGTCAATCTTAAAGTTCTTGACATTGAGGCTATTGAAATCAACAAGGACACCCCTGCATATAAAGAACTGAAAAAAGTCACAGCAGACATCACTTCGAACACAGTTCTGGCACAGTCTGACGTAAATATTCAGAATCTTAAAGATACCCAACGTATCTCAGCCGAGAATATGGAGGAATCATTGCGTATCCAAAGAGAAGAAATGCAACGAGCGCAAAGACTTCAGACGGAATCCACATATTTCGGATCCCACTCGTTCGACCGTCAGGCTGATGTTATGCAGACAGCAGCCGAGTCTTTAGGCAAACTTGGAGGTTCTGGAGTGGATGGCTCCGGTGATGGATTCAACCCGGCAGGGATGATGACCGGAATGATGATGGGAACCGCAATCGGAGGTCAGATGACAGGAATGATCAATCAAATGGGGCAGAATGTCGGTATCCAGTCAGGGACCGGTGGTAATGTTCCTCCATTAAATGTCAAACAACAAATGCCGTTCTTTGTCTATCTTGATAACCAGCAAAAAGGACCATTCAATGAGCCACAACTAATCTCAATGATTCAGTCCGGCCAGTTGGCTCAAGATACTTATGTATGGACTCAAGGAATGGAGCAATGGGCTATGGCCAAAGATACTGGGTTAAGCCGCTTATTTACTTCCGGCAACACTGTTCCTCCTCCTTTCCCACCGGTACCACCAATAAAATGACCGAATATGCAATCTTCCGATTTTTCATCTATCCAAAAACTGATCAGTTTCGGCATGGATTCGACATTCGCCACAAAAATGATTGAATCAATGAATGTAGCGATGTCAAATATGTCTGTTCCTGGTTCAATGACCAATTACTTGCCTTCAGAAAATGACACGGCATCGACACAATTATGGTACGCCGTAATTGAAGGATTACCAGTAGGCCCATTGGACAAGAAGGAAATGTTATCGTTTCTACTCAATAAAAAAATCACAAAGGATTCTCTAGTTTGGCGATTGGGTATGCGCCAATGGCAAAGAGCCGAAGACGTTCCCGATGTCATCAAATTAGTTTTACAATTACCACCTAACATATGAAGATAAATTTTATACTCTCAGCATTTTCCGTTGCTTTAGCAGCCTTGATGGCCTATGTAATCTATACCATCAGCATAGGAGATAATGGTGTACTTCTCACTATTATTTCAGGAATATCCTTTTTCCTGATACTTTTTTCCGGGATAGGGATCAAATATCACAATGGACATTCCAATGCCAACATCAAGGTGCTGTCCTCCGTGTCTTTTATAATTGCCCTGATTTCTGGGATAACCATGGCAAGGATACTAGCGGAACAATCCACAATAATCATTGTTTCCGCATTAGTGTTCCTGCTGTATTTTCTTGTACTCTACCTTATTCCTAAGTCTGGAGTCTGATCCGATAAGGTTTTTTAAGTTGCAAAAAAGGACTTGGATCAAGCGTGTAAGGAGAGCGTTTCCGCTTCTGAATGCTCCCGTTGAAAGTAATTCACAACTTGACGGGAGATATATCACTTAAAACTGATGCTTTGGAACTACGTTCGCTCTCTTGGGAGACGAATAGGGGCGAAAGTGTTGCCTGAGAGTGATGCGTGGAGGTCTTATGCAACGAATTTGGGCTAAAATGCTGCCGAAGAGCTTAAAAAATATGGGTGGGATATTGCCGCCAAGTTCACGTCAGACGGTTCGGCAATCGGTACGGTCCGATAGGTTCAATATGGCCGGTACGCTTCGACAAGCTCAGCGACCGGAAAGCCTTGACAATGGAGTCAGTCTTGCCTTAATATCCATTGCTTAAAGAACGGGTCCTCCAATTCATAGTGGTCGGAATAGATTGCATATCCGTCCTTTTGAAGACGCTTCAGGGCACTGTAGATGGTGCTTGTCCGATACTCGCCATCCTGAAGAGACTTTCCGCCGGCCAAGCGCTGAAGAATCCAACGGTTAGTACGCTTGAACCCCATCCAGATGCGTTCATAGTCAAGAGCGTGTGACACAACGATGTGATCGACCGCAGCCTGAAGAACATCCTCAGATTCAGGTTGCAAAACACCAATCTGCCAAACGTTCGCAGCCAATTGCTGCGAATAATATGGATGACATTCCGTGAAGTTCAGAATACGGTCAGCCAAAACGTTGCAGGATTCCGGAAAAACAGTCGAGAGTCTCTCTACAAGATAGTCATAAAAGTCTTGTCTTGGTAGTTTTCCAAGTCTCATCAGCTCACCAAAATGATAGAACGGAGATTTTTTGTTCTCAAAAATATCGGTCATCATACTTTCCTGGCTCCCCAGAAGAATGTAATTGATGTGTTTCTGTTCCTGCATTATGGAACGGAGCTGCCTGTCCAAATCGCTTGAGATGTCCTTGATCTCTTGAAACTCATCCAACACAACAATAAGCCTATCTTTCTCTGAGTGAGCACGCTCAAGCAGATTCAAGACATCTTCAAGCAAAACCTCTTCCGATGCGCCGGATTGGAATGACACATCCATAGCACCGGTCACCGGGTTTGTTGAAATCATCGGAACTATCCGAAAATGAGCTATCAGGTGCCGTATTCTCTCCAAAGGATGTACCTTGAAGAATTCCCTAAGCAGTTTTGCGGACAAATCTGATACGGATGTCACTGACTGTAGATTCAGAGTGATGCTTTTCCGGCCGCTTTCTTTCACGGCCTTTGCGACGAGACTGCTCTTGCCGAACCGCCGCGGACTAATCATGACCAAATGATTGGCACTCTTTATAAATTGCTCTATGTAAGCCACTTCAGTCACTCTGTCTGTAAAATAGCCGGCTTCCACTATAGTTCCGAACTTGAAAGGATTCTCCATACTACGTATTTTTTCGTTACGACTTTTTTCGTAATGCAAAACTAACGTTTTTCAGTCAAACATCCTAATCAGGAAACTATTTGTTGAGCAATTTGTCTTGTAACAGAGCTTTCACTACCTGAACTTCTTGTCCTCTTCGAGCATTCCGAGGTAGGAGTTGTAGCGCTCGGCGGAGATTTGGCCGGCATCCACGGCTTGCTTGACGGCGCAGCCAGGCTCGTGGGTGTGGGTGCAGGGGGTGAAACGGCAGTCGTGGGAGAATTTGAGCATCTCGGGGAAGTAGAGGGCAATCTCTTCTTTTTCAAGATGGACAAGGCCGAAGCCTCTAAGACCGGGGGAATCAATGATGAAGCCTCCGGAACTTAACGGGTACATCTCGTACAATGATGTTGTGTGGCGACCTTGGAGGTGGGCCAACGAAATGTTGCCTACCTTCGGGTTCAGAGACGGATCCAAAGCCTTGATGATGGAGGACTTCCCTACTCCGGACTCTCCGGAGAAAAGGCAGATGTGACCTTCCTCCGGCGAACCTATCGCCGCCTTCAACTCATCAATGTCCTCACCTGTCAGAGCGGATGTCTCGATGACTGGATAGCCGGCGCTCTCATAGATGCGATGAAAATCAGCGAGCTGCTCAGGAAATTCTTTTCTGAATATGTCAACCTTGTTCAGGACGATGGTGGCCGGGATGCCATAGACCTCGCAGGTCACCAGAAGCCTGTCCAGAAACGGGAGCTTGATCTCCGGGAAAAACAGGGTCACGACTATGAAAGCGCGGTCCAGATTGGCTGCGATCACGTGCGACTGTCTGGAAAGGTTGGTCGAGCGGCGTATCACGTAGTTCTTGCGGTCAAGCACCTCGACGATCGAGGCCGGATGCGTGGCGGAGGGTTCTTCTGAATATTCATAAGTCACCCTGTCGCCGACGGCCACGGGGTTGGTCGCATCGCTGCCTTTCAGACGCACCTTACCTTTGAGCACCGCTGGAAAAGGCTGCCAATCCGGCAACCTCGAAAGCAGGAAATGGCTTCCCGCGTTTTTGACAACTGTCGCTTGTCCTTTCATATTCAAGGACAAAGATAATGAAAAATCCCGTGGCAGACAACATTTTGAGAATCAACAGATAAGCCATATAGTCCAGTCATATTTTCGGCACCAGATCTCATGTTCAAAATATTTACTATCAACGGATTAAATGCCACGCAACTTCTAACAGCCCCCCCACCCCAGCCCCGACATGTTGATGCTTCTTCGGCAGGCTCAGCAACCGAACTCTCTGCAACAGCACGCTCTGCAACCGAACGCTCTGTAACAGCACGCTCTGCAACCGAACTCTCTGCAACAGCACGATAAGCAACCGAACTCTCAGCAACCGAGTAACCGCCCACATATCAAGCGGGGTCACTTGGCAGCGAGCGTAGGCTACACGATCGCAAAATCAGCAAACGCAGAATTGGCAGCCGATAGAATTCCGCTCCATAGACAATTCGGCCTCATACCCAGCAGCCAGAAGAAATTTCATTCCTGAATTATTCACGTTACAAAAATCGAGTCCACTTGAAAAAGTCTTTTTTTTGAAAAACATGTGCCACACAGGTACTTCCAACAGGGGTAAAAAGTGGCGAATGGTACTTTTTCAAGTGGACTCAAAATTCAGGAATGAAATTTCTTCCGGCCGTCAAAGACCAAGGTCACTACACTATTCGTGCGTGGCGAAGCGCTGCCGGGCGAGGGTCTCGTACTTGGTGCCGGGACGGCCGTAGTTGGCGTAAGGGTAGATGGAGATGCCGCCGCGCGGTGTGAAGAGGCCAGTGACCTCTATGTACTTGGGATCCATCAACTTGATGAGGTCCTTCATGATCTTGTTGACGCAGTCCTCGTGGAAATCCCCATGATTCCTAAAACTGAACAGATACAGTTTCAAGCTCTTGCTCTCGACCATCCGCACGTCAGGAATATAACTGATCCTGATCTCGGCGAAGTCCGGCTGCCCCGTGATCGGACACAGGCTCGTGAACTCCGGGCAGTTGAACCTCACCCAGTAATCGTTGCCCTGATGCTTGTTGACGAACGTCTCCAAAACCTCAGGAGCATAGTCACTTTTATATTCAGTCTTCTTGCCGAGGGACTGAAGACCCTCCACTTCTCTTCCTTCTGCCATAAATAAAAATTTCTATTTATCCCAAATCCACGGACCGTTGATATCTTGACTATTATGTAAGCGCTAAATAATAAGTTGGTAAAGAATTGGCGGTATTTTCGAGGATAGATGTCTTTTTGAAGACGGAGTGTGCCGGTGGCACATCTGCTGATGAAAAAAAAAGACATATAGACCGAAAAGACAATCAAAGATTACCCAGTTATTCTTTAAGGGTTACTATAAGCAATTACCCATAGGAACACTTACTCTAAAACAAACATATATCATCAAAACTTCGCATGTGCAAACGCATCAAAGCGTTCCTTGAATTTCAAGGAGTGGTCTGTGAGACTATATTTCATTAACTTTAAATGGATTATACGATATATTCTCATCATAGGTGTCGATTCCCTCGTGCGCCTTGACCTTCCTGACAACCCAAGAAGTGACAGGCAGGATGATGATCTCGTAAAGGGTTTTCGCCACGACCTGAGTGAACATCAGATTGATGACCGCTCCGAAAGGCAGCATTCCGCCGAACGCTATCGGGAAGAAGATCAGTGAGTCCGTAGCCTCACCTCCGATGGTGGAGATGATGGCCCTCCAGCCGAAGCCCTTACCTTTGGTCGCCACCTTCATCTTGGACATGATCCACGCGTTGACAGTCGAGCCGGCGATGAACGCCAGAAGCGAGCCGATCATCGATCTCGGGACCAGACCGAACAGGGAGTTGAAGCTCTCGGCGGCGGCATAACTGTCCTCATACATCGGCTTAGGCAACTTCGTGACGATGAACGACGCGATGGACACGAAAAGACACATAGCGAAGCCGATCCAGATTGTCAGACGGGCTTTCTTGTAGCCATAAACTTCCGTAAGGCAATCGTTAAGGATGTACGAGATCGGAAACAGAAGCACAGCTCCGGTGAGTTGGACAGGAAGCGGGCCGACCTGCCAAAGACGAGGGATGAAGATGTTGGAAACAACCAGACACACGCAGAATGTCACTGACATCCAGACGTAGGTAACAGACAGCGTCTCACGCTGTTGATTAACTGAATTTGACATTTTCTTTCTTGTTTTTAACGTGGTTTCAAGAACACAGGGCCGTTCCTTTGTCAGAGAGCCGGACCCTTTTGCGGGTGCAAAGATAGCAAGAAAAAGACAAATATGATATTCTATGGAAATTTCTTATCTTTACATCCCTAAAAAAAACACGAACAAATGCTTAATCAGGAAACCATCGACGCAGCAGTCAAGAATCTTTTCAATGAGATAAAGTTCACGCAGGAGCCTTCCGGACTCTATGATCCGCTCAGGTACATGATCGAGATCGGGGGAAAACGAATCCGCCCTACCTTGTGTCTCATGGCATATTCATTATACAAGGACGAGTTGACACCGGAGATTCTGGAGCCGGCGGCGGGGATTGAGGTTTTCCACAGCTTCACACTCATCCACGACGACATCATGGACCGTTCGCCTCTTCGCAGAGGGGTGGACACGGTCTGGAAGAAATGGGACTCCGACACGGCGATTCTTTCGGGGGATGTGATGTGCATTGACAGCTACTCTCGCATCGCGCACGCCCCGTCGGCCCTCGTAGGCAGCGTGATGGCGTTGTTCTCCAAAACAGCGGCCGAAGTGTGCGAGGGGCAACAATATGACATGGAATTCGAACGGCTCAAGACAGTCCCGATGGCTGATTACATGAATATGATAGGGCTCAAGACGAGTGTGCTGATCGCCTGCGCCGCGAAAATGGGGGCGATCATCGGAGGCGCGCCCGAGAAGGATCAGAACTGCCTCTATGACTACGGCTACAATCTCGGTCTGGCGTTTCAGGTGGCCGATGACTACCTTGACGCGTATGGAGACGAGAAAATCTTCGGGAAGCCTATCGGAGGCGACATCCTCAACGAGAAAAAAAGTTGGCTGACTGTCAGGGCTTTCGAAAAGGCGGACGACAAGCTGAAATCCGAACTTCTGGAAGCGATGTCGGCCAAGGCTGAAACGGCCGAGGAGAAATCAAACAAGATCAATCGTGTCAAAAGCATCTACAACGACTTGGCGGTCGGCGAGGATGCCAAGAAAGTGATTGTTGACCTGACCGGTAAGGCTCTCGACTGCGTCTCCGGCATCTGCGACGGCGAGCGTTTGGAGACCTTGCGCCATTTTGCCGACCGGCTTGTGGGACGGACAAAATAGTCTTTTAGAAGCTGTTTTGAATTGTTTGTTTGAAGGGTTGAGAGTGAAAAACTTCAGTTTCGACCGCTTCTTCCAAGGAAGATAGCGGTGCTGTCTGACTGAGGAAGCGGGAAGAAAATGAAGATTTTTTCACTTCAAAGAACATTTCAAACAATTCAAAACAGCTTCTAAATATCAAGGATTTTTCCTATATTTACAGATAATGCTAAAACACACGGAAAAATTATGGAGACACATGTTGTGATTATGGCGGGAGGCGTCGGCAGCAGGCTGTGGCCTGTCAGCACTCCCGAAAAACCCAAGCAATTCATTGATCTGCTTGGGATAGGGAAGACCTTGATCCAGCTTACTATGGACAGGTTCACCCCGGTCTGCAACCCGGGAAATTTCTGGGTTGTCACGTCCGAGAAGTATGTGCCGATTGTCCGGGAACAGCTTCCCGAGATTCCGTCCGGACATATTCTTGCAGAGCCTGAGCCCCGCAACACCGCACCTTGCATCGCCTACGCATGCTGGAAGATTTCGGCCGAATGCCCGGATGCCAACATCGTGGTGACCCCTGCGGACGCGCTTATCATCAATGAGCAGAAGCTCTCGAACATCATCCGCAAGGCCTTGAATTTCACGGCCGAAGGCGGCAGGATAGTCACGGTCGGCATCGAGCCTTCACGCCCGGAGACCGGCTACGGCTACATATTCGCCGAAGAAAAACGTCCTGACGAAGTAGTCAAGGTTCGTGAGTTCAAGGAAAAGCCGGATCTTGCCACCGCCAAGGAATATCTCGCCGCTGGCACCTATTTCTGGAACGCGGGAATCTTTGTCTGGAGCGCCAGGACCATCATCGGCCAGATGCGCGCCCACGCTCCGCAGATCGCCGGAGTCATGGACAGCATAGCCGCATCTTTCGGAACTTGCGATGAGGATGCGGCCGTCAGGGAACTCTTCCCGACTTGTGAGAAGATTTCCATCGACTATGCCGTAATGGAGAAATCGGACGAGATTTACGTGATTCCATGTGATCTTGGATGGTCCGATCTCGGCAGTTTCAGTTCAATCAAGGAGCATATTCCGGCACCGGAGGACGATCCCGCCCCGGACGGGATCTCATCAGAAGGAAGTTGCGGAGACAACAAGATCATAGGAGGAGACGTGCGCCTCTTTGACTGCAAAGGCTGCATAGTGCATGCGGAAGACGCGAAGACAGTTGTCATAAAGGGGCTGGAAGGGTACATCGTGGCCGCCAAGGATGGCAATTTCCTCGTCTGCCCTCTCGCCGACGAGCAGAGGATCAAGGAATATTCAGCCCCGAAAAAGGGCTGCTGATCATTCAGGAATATTCATGCGATGAGGTACGTGTTTATCGTGCAGGGAGAGGGCCGCGGGCATCTGACCCAAGCCATCTCAATGGAGAGGCTGCTTCGGGAAAACGGCCACGAGGTGGCGGCCATTCTGGTCGGCAAGAGTCCGGCGCGCCGGCTGCCATCATTCTTCGAGGAGACCGTGCATGCCCCGGTGGAAATGTTCGAAAGCTTCAACTTTGTGCCTTCGTCCTCAAACCGCAAGGCAAGCGCGTTCAGGACAGGACTTTACAATGTGTTCCACATCGCCGGGTTCCTCCCGTCAATCCGATTCATCTCCCGACGGTTGCGGGAGATCAGTCCTGACGTTGTGGTCAACTTCTACGACATCCTCGGCACGATGGGCTACAGGTTCAGCCGTCTGAAAGCTCCGATGATCTGCCTTGGGCACCAGTTCCTGTTCCTGCACAAGGACTTCAAATTCCCGGCGACAGGATACTCCGGTCACTACGCTCTGAATTTCTTCACGAATATGGTAGCTCATGGGGCGGCCAAGGTTCTCGCCCTCAGCTTCCGTCCGATGCCTGACGATCCCAAGCACAGGATAAAGGTCGTACCTCCCCTTCTCCGCCCGGCGGTGCTTGGTCTTCGCCGCGCCTCCGGGGAGGATGATCCATCCGTTCACGATGGAGGCTATATTCATGGCTACATGCTGAACGCCGGCTTCTCACAGGATGTCATGGATTGGCATACCGCCCATCCCGACGTTCCGCTGAGGTTCTTCTGGGACAAGGTTGATGAGGCTCCAGTGAAAGTAGTTGACAAGACTCTATCGTTCTACTACCTGGATGACGAGGAGTTCCTGCGCCAGATGGCCGGCTGTCACGCCTATGCCTCCACGGCAGGGTTCGAGTCGGTCTGCGAGGCGATGTATCTGGGCAAGCCGCTGCTCATGGTGCCGTCTCATGTGGAGCAGAAATGCAATGCGTACGATGCCACGGAAGGTTACCGGATGGCTTTGCGGTCTTCAGACATCGGATTTACTAAGGGTGAGGCACCACGTCCTGCGGTCTCATCCGAGAAGTTCGATCTGGATCTTCTGCTGCATTTCGCTGATAATGAATTTGTAGCCGACAAATCGTTTCCAGACTGGGCCAGGGCGGCGGATTCCGTGTTCTTGAAAGAGCTGACATTTTCGTAAAATTTTCTCGAAAATATTTGGAGAATTCATTCGAATACCCTACCTTTGCAATCCCAATCAGGAAGACCACTTCTTGAAAAGGTTGGAAAGATTCGTTAGCTCAGTTGGTAGAGCACAACACTTTTAATGTTGGGGTCTCGGGTTCGAGCCCCGAACGGATCACAAAAGGAGCCAAGCTTCTTTCCAGAGCAAAAGGCCGCAAGGCACACGCTCAAAACATAATGCTTTGCTAGCTCAGTTGGTAGAGCAACTGACTCTTAATCAGTGGGTCTAGGGTTCGAGTCCCTAGCAGAGCACAGCAAAAGGCTTCAGATATCTTCTGAAGCCTTTTGCTGTTACTGTATGCCCGTCTCCAATCGAGTCTGGGCCGTATGCAAATAATCAAATGAAAAATTATTGCTTATCCTCAGAAATTAAGAGACTTAAGTAATCATTAAAAAAATAACTTGAACAATTTGTATATCTTCATGGTCTATATTTCTTTTCTCATCAGTCATGTGCCACCGGCACACTCCTTCTTCCAAAAGAAATCTATCCTCATAAATCCGACACAAAATTTAGTTCAACTTATTTTTTAACGCTTGCTAAGTAATGTCGAAAAAAACAAGTTGCGTCAATCGATAAAATTGAATACATAGAATCACCCTGAACATCAATATAGTAATGTTGAAAAAACAAGTTGCGTCAATCGATAAAATTGAATTCATAGAAGCACCCTGAACATCAATATATTGCAAATTTAAACTGATGCAAGTTATTTTTTAACGCTTACTAAGTACCGTTATTAGCCTGCTGAAAGCAATGGTTTGATGGCTCTTAACTTTAGATTATTCGTACATTTCCTCTAAAAAACAGTTTCTTATGGGACGGGCGTAAAGATCGCCGATTTTTATGTAAGTTTGCATTAAGCAATAAGATTTTACGGCATGATAGAGAACAGAATCTTGATTTCAAAAAGATCTGGAAAGATGAGTTTCCGGAGTATGTGAGCGGATTCGCAAATTCGCAGGGAGGGACGTTGCTCATAGGGGTGGAAGACAATGGGAACATTGTCGGTGTGACGAATGCCAAGAAACTTATGGAGGATATTCCCAATAAGATAGTCACTACGACAGGAGTCGTTCCTGATGTAAGTCTGCTTGAGGAGAACGGAAAGGAATACATAAAGATTACGATTGCTCCAAGCAACACGCCCATCACTTATAAGGCAGGCTGTATTATCGCTCCGGTACCACCCTACAGCAACTCGATGGAATGGCCGCCCAGAATTTTCCGCTCAGCAAAATGGGCAAATCCTGGGATGAGCAGATTGTTGAAGGTACGGGGCTGAAGGATATTGAACCTGCCGCAGTCACATATTTCGTAAAGGAAGGAATTGCCAGCGGCAGGCTGGCCAAGAGCGCTGAGAAAGACAGCATCGAGAAGATTCTCGGAAACCTGAAACTGATGAATGAGGAAGGCAAGATGACAATGGCCGCACTACTGCTGTTCGGCAAAGATCCGCAGTCATATCGCCTGAATGCCCGGTTCAAGATTGGCCGCTTTGGCAACGGAGCGTCTGATCTGATAACGCAGGACCTAATTGATGGAAATCTCATCCAGATGGCCGACAAAGTGATGGATGTATTGTCTGCCAAGTATCTTGCCAGACCAATCCGCAATGAAGGTTGTATAAGTAACCCCTAAAAGAACAACCCCTGTGGAATTGCTTCCACAGGGGGTTGTTTGAGGTGCCTAGCGGAATCGAACCGCTGTAGCAGGTTTTGCAGACCTGTGCCTAACCGCTCGGCCAAAGCACCGTTGTTCGTGGAGTGCAAAGATAACGCTTTTTCTGTTATCCGCAAATATTTCTTTCATAAAACGGTTCGAAATATGACTGGCTTGCGGAATATTCCTTTAAAATAAGTAAATTTGTAGGCTTCCACTTTTGGAGGTTTCAGTCACTTCGGCAAGCTCAGAGACCTGAATCCACTTATCGGCCGCCGAGCCTGCAGAAGCGACCAGAGCGAGACAATCGGCCGCCGAGCCTGTTGAAGAGACCGGAGCGAGACAATCGGCCGCCGAGCCCGCAGAAGCGACCGGAGCATGACAATCGGCCGCCGAGCCTGCAGAAGCGACCGGAGCATGACAATCGGCCGCCGAGATTGCGGTTGCTGAGCTTGCCGAAGCTTTGAAGTGGACACGATGGAAAGATGATTAATGATGCTAAGATGAATATGAGAAGAATTTTGTCTGTGTTTATGTTCCTCTGCGCGATGGCAGCCACTGCCACCGCTCAAGAAACTCCGCTCAAATTCGCGTTTCTGACTGACCTGCATTACTCGGCGGGAAGCGGCTCGGTGAAGGATCTGAGCCGTTGCGTCAAGGATGTCAACACTTTGGACAGTCTGGACTTCGTGCTGGTCGGAGGTGACATCACGGATTTCGGTACCGACGAGGAGATCGCGGCTGTCAAGCAGATGCTTGATTCGCTCAGGTACAAGTACTATGTCGTGGCCGGAAACCATGACGCCAAATGGTCCGAGAGCGGCTGCAACACCTTCCTCAAGGTGTTCGGTTACGAGAACTACGAGTTCGAGTGCAAAGGGTGGCGTTTCATCGGCTGCAACTGCGGTCCGGACATGAGGATGGCCCCGGCGCTGATTCCGCAGGAAAGCATGGAATGGCTGAAAGGACTCAAACCAGGTGAAAAGACGATCTTTGTCAACCACTATCCTCAGGACACATCGGTGCTGAACTACTTCGATGTGACCCGCGAGCTCAAGAGGATAGGCACCCGTTTCGAGGTCGGCGGCCATTGGCACACAAATGTGGCGCTGAACTATGACGGCATACCGGGCGTTCTGGACCGTTCCACTCTCACGGCCGGGAAACAACCCGGCTACAATGTGTTCACCATCCAGAACGATAGCGTGACGGTCTCTGAAAGAAGGCTTTACGGTTCCACGACCGTTCAGTTTGAGCCTTGGTACACCAAAAGGCTTACCGAAGTCAAGGACACCGTGACTTACGATGCTGACGGCCTTCCCGCAAGCTATCCTTGGATGCGCTACGATGTCAACGAGGACAGCCCGGTGAAGGAGGTCTGGAAGTTCAAGGATGACAGCAACATCGCCGCAGGTTTCGCGATGCACGGCGGCAAGGCTTGGTACACAACGGCTTCCGGCTACGTGCGTTGCATCAATGTCAAGGATGGCAAACGGGTTTGGTCCAAGAAATTCCCCGGCAAGATATTCTCGACCCCAACTGTTCAGGGGAAATATCTTGTCTTCGGATGCACGGACGGCAACATCTACGCCCTGAACGCGAAGAACGGAAAGACAATCTGGAAATATGCCGCAAGGAAATCCGTGCTTGGCAGTCCTGTGATATTCAATGGCAAGGTCTATGTCGGAGCTTCGGACGGATGCTTCAGGGCCCTCGACCTCAAGAAAGGAAAGGCTGTGTGGACATATTCAGACGTTCAAGGATTCATCGAGTGCCGTGCCTTTGTCGATAATGAGCAGGTTGTGTTCGGCTCATGGGGCAACAGGCTCTATTCTATTGATCCTCAGACAGGTTCGCTCCAGTGGGAATGGATGTGCGAGAAGCCTTCGAGAATGTACTCCCCGGCGGCAGGCTGGCCGGTCAAGGCGGACGGGAAGATATTCATAGCTGTTCCGGACAGGCGTCTTTACGCGCTTGACGCCGCGACCGGGAAGGAACTGAAGCATTATGACAGAGCCGCCCGCGAGGCTGTGGGAGTTTCGCCGGACGGTAAGAAAGTCTATTGCAAATCCATGTGGCACACAATCACTTCCGTGGATGCGGCGACCCTTGAGAAGGACTGGCAGACGGAGACCGGTGCCGGCTATGAAATCTCTCCGACTCCTATCGTACGTGTCGGAGATGAGGTGATCATGCCGACAGACAAGGGTAACATCATCGGTTTCAGTGCCGTGGACGGAAGCCGCCTCTGGGCTCGAAAGATTTCCATCGCGCTCGTGAACCCGATGCAGGTCTGGACTGAGGGTGCCAACACTTACATACTTGCATCCACGATGGACGGAGCTGTGACACTGTTGCGTAAATAGCGTTTCAGCATGGTGGTCGCTTCGACAGGCTCTGCGGCCGAAGAAGACTGGTCAATGAGCTTGCCGAAGTGCCGGGCCGAATTACCACGAAATAATGACAAACTCATGAATATGAAAAAGACACTACTGATTCTGGCGGCAGTTTTCGCCGCGACCCCGCTTTGGGCGGAGAAAAACGACAGGATGGAGCCTTGGCAGGATCCGAACACATTCGAGGAAAACCGCCTGCCCATGGCCGCCACATTTGTCACAGACCAGCAGAAGACCATGTCACTGGACGGAGTCTGGAAATTCAAATGGAACGAGACCATCGAAGGACGCACAAAAGGCTTCGAGGCCGTAGGCTACGATGACTCTGATTGGGGAACCATCCCGGTTCCGGGAATGTGGGAGTTGAACGGGTACAATGACCCTATCTACCTTAACGTCGGCTTCGCATGGAGGGGACACTACGAGAATAACCCGCCATACCCGGCCACAGAGCACAATTACGTGGGCCAGTACCGCCGCACATTCAGTGTGGACAAGTCCTGGATTGGAAAGCAGATCTGCCTTTGCATCGGCTCGGCCACATCCAATGTCCGCGTCTGGGTCAACGGCAAGATGGTCGGTTACAGCGAGGACAGCAAGCTGGAGGCCCGCTTCGACCTCACCAAGTACGTCAAGGCAGGAGAGAACCTCATCGCCTTGGAGGTGTTCCGTTGGTGCGACGGTTCCTATCTGGAGGATCAGGATTTCTGGAGGTTCAGCGGAATCGCCCGCGGAGTCTGTGTCTATACCCGTGAGAAAGAGCGCATTGAGGATGTGAACATCACGGCCGGGATGGACGGCGCCTACACGGTGAAAGCCAAAGTGACCAAAGGTATCAAGAACATCCGCGTCGCCATCGTGGACAAGAACGGCAATCAGGTCTCCTACATGGAGGCCTCTCCGTCAAAAGGCCAGGCCACGCTTACAGGCGTTGTCCGGAACCCGGATCTTTGGAGCGCCGAAATCCCTGACCTTTACACCTTGAAAGTCACCGCTTCCGACAAAAAAGACGTGGTCGAGAGCACCTCCATCGACTTCGGATTCAGGACCGTCGAGATAAAGGACAGCCAGCTTCTGGTCAACGGCCAGCCGGTTCTCATCAAGGGTGCCAACCGCCACGAAATCAACGCGGACAAAGGCTATGTTGTCTCCGAGGCGGACATGATCAAGGACATCCGCATCATGAAGGAACTGAACATGAACGCCGTGCGCACCTGCCACTATCCGGATGACCCGCGCTGGTACGCCCTCTGCGACAAGTACGGTCTCTATGTGGTGGACGAAGGCAACATCGAGTCCCACGGAATGGGCTACGAAGAGGCATCACTCGCGCACAGGGCTGATTTCAGGGCCGCACACCTCAGCCGTGACCAGAGGATGCTCCGCAGGGATTTCAACCACCCGTCCGTGATCATCTGGAGTCTTGGCAACGAGGCCGGAGACGGCGAGAACTTCACGGCTTGCTACAAATGGATGAAGGAGAACGACCCTTCGAGGCCTGTTCAGTACGAAAGGGCGTGCGGCGGCAAGAACTCCGACATCCACTGCCCGATGTACGTTTCCCCGGCCGAATGCGAGGCGATTGTCCTCCGCAGGAGCGGCAAGCCATTGATCCAGTGTGAATACGCCCACGCGATGGGTAACTCGATGGGTAATTTCAAGGAATACTGGGACATCATCCGCAAGTACCCTACCTATCAGGGCGGCTTCATCTGGGACTTCGTGGACCAGGCGCTCCGCTGGCCGGCCAAGGACGGCGGCACCGACCACATCTTCGCTTTCGGAGGTGATTTCAATGAATATGATCCTTCAGACGGTTCGTTCAACTGCAACGGTGTCATCGCCTCTGACAGAACCCTCCATCCTCACGCCTACGAGGTGCGCTACCAGCACAGGAATATTCATACATCACTCGCCGGGCTCGGAAAGGTGAACGTCCATAATGAATATTTCTTCAAGGATCTCAGCCAGTACCGCATGCATTGGAATATCGCCGTGGACGGCGAGGCCGTCTCCACCGGAGTCGTCGAGAACCTGAACGTCGCCCCTCAGAAGACTGAGACCATCGTTCTTGGCTTCAAGGAACTTCCGAAGGCCGACGCTGACATATTCCTGAACGTTTCGTATGTTCTCAAGACCGCCGACGGCGTGCTTCCGGCAGGTGCTGAGGTTGCTTATGACCAGATCACGCTTCAAGAGAAGACAAGTGCCGCTTTCGATGCCGGTTCCGCTTCCGTTTGTGGCAAAACTTTGGTTAAGAGTGAGACTTCCGAGGCGTATTTGTTCTCCGGCTCGTTCGCCTTCGCAGGCACAATGGCTGACCGTGTGGCAGACTGGACGGCCACGTTTGACAAGGCCACCGGATTCCTCACAGGCTACACCGTGAACGGTGTCCGGATGCTTTCCGAGCCTCTGACTCCAGAATTCGCCCGCGCGCCGATTGAGAACGATATGGGTGCAAAGGCCTACAAGGCCATGAGCGTGTGGAAGTACCCGGAGTTCCGGCTCGCGAAGAACGGACTCAAGGTCTCCGCCCACACCGAGGAGAATGTCACATTGACTGCTGAATATGAGCCTATAGCTGGTGGTGCAGCCATTGTGGAGATGTCGTACACGATCTTCGCCGACGGTTCCGTCAAGGGCGTCGAAAGGATGAAGGACGCCGGCGGTCTCGCAAAGGCTCCGGACATGTTCCGTTTCGGAATGAAGTTCGCCATGCCGGGACGCTATTCCACTGTGGATTTCTACGGCAAGGGACCTTGGGAGAACTACAGCGACAGGAACTCCGCGGCCGTTGTGGGCCATTATACCCAGAGTGTCAATGACCAGTACCACTACGGCTATGTCCGCACCCAGGAATCCGGCACGAAGACCGGTCTGAGATATTTCTGTCTGCTTGATCCCGAGGGTTCCGGTCTTGAGATCACGACAGAAGGCAAGTTCTCTGCCTCCGCCCTTCCGTTCCAGATGAGGGATCTGGACTGCATGGAGAACGGCACACCGCAGCGCGCCAACAAGACAAACACCCAGAACGGCGAGGCCCGTCACTCATTGAGTCTCAAGGCAAAGGCCCATGAGAACGACCGTGCCAACGGCACTACCTACGTCAACTTCGATCTTATGCAGATGGGAGTCGGAGGCATCCACTCATGGGGCACTCTGCCTTTGGATCAGTACCTTGTGCCAGCCGCCGAGCGTGAGTTCACATTCGTGTTCCGCCCGGTCAAAAACTAGAAAGTTTAATTGAATAATCTGCGATGACGTTTGTAAATCTTCAAAAAAAGATTAACTTTGCAGACTGTTTGCAAGAAGTAAAACAACTTTAAAAACAATAAAGAAATGAAAAAAGGACTTCATCCCGAAACCTACCGCCTTGTAGCTTTCAAGGATATGTCGAACGACACCGTGTTCATCACCCGCTCATGCGCAGAGACCAAAGAGACTCTCGTTGTTGACGGAGTTGAGTATCCGGTAGTGAAGGTCGAGATCTCCAACACATCTCACCCATTCTACACCGGCAAAGTCAAGCTCGTTGACACCGCCGGACGCGTCGACAAATTCTACCAGAGATACAAGAACCGTCAGAAGTAATTTCTGCCACGGAAACGATAGTTTTAAGAGGCTGCGGAATTGTCCGTGGCCTCTTTTTTCGTCAGATTCTCAAAAAAAACACATTCTGAATGCAAATAATTTTGGAGGATAAGGATTTTTGCCTATCTTTGCAATCTCAAAACCGAAACGCTGGGTTCGTATAACGGTTAGTACTCAAGATTCTCAATCTTGCAATAGGAGTTCGATTCTCCTACCCAGTACAAGGGTGCCGGCGACGGTGCCTAATGATTAAAAGGAATCGCTCGAAAGAACGGTTCCTTTTTCGTATATGCTCCTCCATTTCGGCATTCTCTTTTCTCATCAGTCATGTGGCACACTCCTTCCTCAAAAAGACATCCATCCTCGAAAATATTCTCTTAATCTGAGGCAACTTATTTTTTTCATGTTACTTACTTAGAAGCTGTTTTGAATTGTTTGAAATGTTCTTTGAGGTGAAAAAACTTCATTTTCTTCCCGCTTCTTCAGTCAGATAGCACCGCTATCTTCCTTGGAAGAAGCGGTCGAAACTGAAGTTTTTCACTCTCAAACCTTCAAACAAACAATTCAAAACAGCTTCTTAATCGGGGATATTCATTAAATTTGTATTCATTAAACCAATCACAGATGAAAATGAAAAGGATAACTCTTCTGACGGTGGCCATTTGGGCGGCCGTATCAATGTCAGCCGCGCCGAAAACGGCGGTGACAGCCATAAAGGCATCAGACTCAAGAATAACCTACATCGGCAGAACCGAGGTAAAGGACGGGAATGTCTCGTTTGACTGGACCGGAGTTTACACGAAAGTAAGATTCCAAGGTAACTCTTTGAGTTTCAAAGTTTCGGACACCAAGAAGAACTACTACAACGTCTGGCTTGACGGATCTATGGACACCACGCCGGACAAGGTAGTGGCCGTGCACGGAACCGACACCACCATCGTGATATACAGCGCCGAAGAGCTCAAGGCCCACTTCGGGAAGGACAAGAAAGCCGCCAAGGCGCCACATCAGGTGATTCTCCAGAAACGCACCGAGGGCGAGCAGGGCGTCACCACCATCAGCGAGTTCATCACCGACGGAGAGTTCCTCCAGGCTGACGCGCCGAAGAGCAGGATCATTGAATATGTCGGAGACTCCTACACCTGCGGCTACGGCACGGAAAGCTCCAACAAGGAGCGCTTCAAGCCAGAGACCGAGAACCAGAACCTGACCTACGCCTGTGCGGCGGCAAGGTACTTTGACGCGGACCAGATCGTCGTGGCGCACTCAGGGATGGGAATAGTCCGGAATTACAACAGCAAGTTCACCGACTACTGCATGCCGGAACGTTACATCCAGACATTCGACAGCGTGAAGGACAGCAGATGGGACGCCAAGGCCTGCGGGCTAAAGCCGGACATCACTGTCATCTACCTTGGAACCAATGACTTCTCAAGAGGGATGCAGCCGGCAGAAAGGCTGTTCGTCAAGAACTACATCAAACTCATGAAAGAGGTCAAGGAAAACTACGGCGAGGACCACCCTATCCTCTGCATGGTCCCGAAGCACGACTTCCTTATGTTTGAATATGTCCGCAAGGTTCTGGATGACTGCGGACTGAAGAACATCCACATCTTGAATCTCACCCAGTCTGTCCACAACAATGTGGAGGACATGGGAGCCGACGGCCATCCAAACTACAACGGACATCTCAAGATTGCCCACACCGTGATTCCGTACATTTCCACGATCACAGGATGGGAGCTTACAGGCAACCCGATAAAATAAACCGCCATGACAACAAAAGGCAAGATCATAACGTGGACCGGTGTCATCCTGGCACTGGCACTGGCCGGATTCCTCTACATACGGTTCTACTTCGTCTTCGGTGACGGAGTGAAGGCCGGCGAACTCAACCAGTTCATCTACAAAGGCTACGTCTGGAAGACCTACGAGGGCAAACTGATCCAGGCCGGATTCAGAGGCTCCAACAAGAACACCGGAGGCGCCACGGTAGAATCCTACATCTTCGACTTCTCTGTCGAGGATGAAGAGGTCGCCAACGAACTCATGAGATGCAGCGGCAAGTCGGTCGAACTGCATTACAAGGAATATCTCGGAACACTTCCATGGCGGGGGATGCAGAAATACGTCGTGGACAGGATTGTCTCGACATCAACACCAATAGAGGAATAATGAAAAGAGTTCTCACAATCATCGCGTTGGCGACTCCGTTCGTTCTCAACGCCCAGACCGGAGTCATCACTACCCATCCGGCGAACCCGGAGGGTAAACAACTCACCATGGAAGAGGCCGTGCTCGGCAGGAATGTCCGTCCCGCAAGCGTCGCGGCTTCTTGGAAAGACAGTGACACATTCATATTCCACAAAGACGGCAAGTGGATGCAGGAGGATCTCAGCACCGGAGAGGTCTCTGAATATTCCGCCACAAGGCTTCCGGAAGGCTTCCCTAAAGAAGCCGCGGACATCACACGGAGCGATGCCGGGACATTCGCCTACACTGTCGGCAAAGACCTTTACATCTTCGACAAGTCCCCTGTCCTCGTGGCGAAGAGCGAGAACCCTGACATCACCTACGGACAGACTGTCAGCCGCAACGAGTTCGGGATCGAAGGAGGAATATTCTGGTCTCCAGATGGCTCCAAGCTGGCTTTCTACAGGAAGGATGACTCCAAGGTCTCAGACTTTCCTCTTCTGGACATAACCACACGCACCGGTTCGCTCAAGAACATCAAATACCCGATGAACGGCATGGAGAGCGAGAATGTGAGACTCGGGATCTACGATGTCGCAACCGGAAAGACAGCGTGGTGCGATGTCAATGAATATGGCAGTGACCGGTACCTTACCAACATCAGCTGGTCACCGGACAGCAGGAATGTGCTCATACAGGTTCTCGACCGCACCCAGAAGCATCTGAAACTGAACATGTACAGGGCTGCCGACGGGTCGTTCGCCCGCACCATCCTCACCGAGGACGATTCCCGCTACGTGGAACCCCTGGATCCGGTGAGATTCCTCAAGGGGACATATTCATTCATCTATAGGACTAACAATAGGGATGGATTCCGTAACCTTTACCTGTGTGACACTTTGGGGACGGTGAGACGGCTGACCGAGGTTGACGCTGATGTTGAGTACCTTGGCAACGACGGAAGGTTTGTCTATTACACCTCGGCGGAGGTTTCGCCGGTGGAGAACCATCTGTTCAGGATCGAAGTCAAGACATCGCTTCGGCAGGCTCAGCGACCGAAGGGACAGTCCAACGTGATCACCAAGGCAAAGTTTGGCAAACCGGTCAGGCTGACAACCGAGGAAGGCTGGCACACTATCAGCCTCAACGATGACTGCACCAAGTACATCGACAACTACAGCAGCTTCAACGTGCCGCGCGTCACCAACATCATGACCGCTGACGGGAAGCTAATCCGCAACCTTGTCACAGCCGATGACCCTCTCAAGGCCTACAAGACAGGAGAAGTCCTCTTCGGCACGGTCAAGAGCGCCGACGGCAAATATGACAACTGGTACAGGCTCTTCCTGCCGACAGATTTCGATCCCGCGAAGAAATACCCTGTGGTTCTCTACGTCTATGGAGGTCCTCACTCGCAGATGGTCCAGAACACATGGCTCGGACAGGTGCGCATGTGGGAGATGCTGATGGCCCAGAAAGGCTACATCGTCTATGTCCAGGATAACCGGGGCACACAGAACAGGGGCGCTGAATATGAGAAAGCCATCCACCGTCATTGCGGCCGGAACGAGATGGCCGACCAGATGGAGGGTATCAACATGCTGAAATCCCTGCCGTTCGTGGATCCAAACAGAATCGGGGTACACGGCTGGAGCTACGGTGGGTTCATGACCATCTCATTGATGACAAACCACCCGGAGACATTCAAGGTCGGTGTCGCCGGCGGACCGGTCATCGACTGGAAATGGTACGAGATCATGTACGGAGAACGCTACATGGAGACAGAGGCCACAAATCCTGACGGGTTCGCGCAGACAAGCCTGATCGGCAAGGTGGACAACCTCAAGGGCAAGCTGCTCATCTGCCAAGGAGCCATAGACAACACGGTAGTCTGGGAGCACAGCCTGAGTTTCGTGCAGAAATGCATTGAGAATAACGTCCAGCTGGACTACTTCCCTTACCCCTGCTCCGAGCACAATGTCTTCGGGACATGGAGGATTCACCTGATGGACAAGGTCACGAACTATTTCGATGACTTTCTAAAATAGAAAAGGAGTTTGGCCAAAAGTTACTTTTGGCCAAACTCTTTTCTAATATTCACCCCCAGTCCCTTACGTGACAGCCCCTGGGGGCACGGGGAAAGATTTCCCCGAAACCCCTTCGGTCGCTTCGCTCCTAAGCTAGTGACTTTTGGGTTACTTTCATCTGAAAAAAACAGGGCGGGCTCCTTGACGGACCGCCCTGTTTTCATATTCATTGATCACCCACTATTCGGAGATAGGCTCGTATTTAGGTGCCAAGGCTTTCATAGCGGTCCAGCCAAGGATGTAGGCGACGGCACAGAAGCAGAAGATGATGAAGTAGCCTGCCGGTTTGCCCTCAAAGCCAAGGAAACGAAGATTCGTCTCACCGGCATAGACAAAGAGATGTCCGGCGACCTTCTGGAACATGAACGAGCTCAGACCGGCGGCCATTCCGCAGATTCCGGTGATTGTCGCGGCGGCTTTCTTCGGGAACATGTCGGTTCCGACAGTGTAAAGATTAGCCGACCAGCTCTGATGGGCGGCTCCGCCAAGACCGATGCAGATCACAGGGAAGAGAGGCGAGATCTGACCGAGCGGTTGGGCCAGAAGTACCACCAGCGGGATGAGAGCGAAGATCAGCATCGCTCTTGTGCGGCAGGTGTACGGATCCTTGCCCGTCCTGTTGATGAATATGGTAGGAAGTTTCCCACCGAAGATGGAGAGCATCGTGATCAAGTAGAGGGTGAAAATCAATGCGATACCAGCCGGATCGGAAGTCTTGATGCCAAATTGGGTGTTGAGATAGGACGGAGTCCAGAACAGGAAGAACCACCATACGCCGTCGGTGAAGAACCTCGCGAGAATGAAAGCCCACGCCTGACGATGCTTGAGGCACTGGAATATTCCCATCTTGCCTCCATCCGTCTCAGCCTCATTCTTTTTGGCGTATTCAGCGTCAAGGGAGGCGTCCTGCTCGATGTACGCAAGTTCCTCCGCATTCACATGCTTGCTCTCGGAAGGCTTCTTGTAAATGAACACCCAGAAACCCATCCAGACGAAGCCCAGTGCGCCGATGATGAGGAACGCCATCTCCCAGCCGAACTTCGCAGCCAGGACAGGGATCGTCAAAGGAGCCACCAAAGCCCCTATCGATGCCCCGGAGTTGAATATGGATGTGGCGAAAGCGCGATCCTTCTTAGGAAAATATTCAGCGGTGGCCTTGATTGCGGACGGGAAGTTGCCCCCCTCGCCCAAAGCCAGAACGCATCTGGCGAACATGAACATATAGACACTGAATGTGGAGATGGCCACTGCCATGTCTCCGGTCGCCTGAACCAGCTCAAGCCTTGAACCCACACCGATGTAGGCCTCGGTCGCAAGTCCGCTGAGAGCATGGACGCACGCTCCCAATGACCAGACTCCTATGGCGACAGCGTACCCTTTCTTGGTTCCAAGCCGGTCCACGATGCGCCCGGCGAAAAGCTGTGCTATCGCATAGACTATCGCGAACAGGCCGGTGATGTTGCCGTAGTCGATCTCATTCCAATGGAATTCCGGTTTGATGAATTCGTCCCAAGTAAGGGAAAGCACTTGTCTGTCAAGATAGTTGACCGTCGTCGCGAAGAAGAGCATCGCGCAGATCACCCACCTGAAATTGGTCATTTTGCCTTTGTTCATATTCGTTGTTGTCTTAATGTCACCAAAACATGGTTGTTGCCCGCACCCGGCGAAGACCTTCCGTTCCGGACGCAGACAACAAAGATACAAATGATTAATAGATTATTGAACTAAGAAGCTGTTTTGAATTGTTTGAAATGTTCTTTGAGGTGAAAAATCTTCATTTTCTTCCCGCTTCTTCAGTCAGATAGCACCGCTATCTTCCTTGGAAGAAGCGGTCGAAACTGAAGTTTTTCACTCTCAAACCTTCAAACAAACAATTCAAAACAGCTTCTAAAAACAAATCAAAACTTCCGGCACTACGGCATCGGGGCGCTTTTGGCATCCTTTATGGCCTGGAACGTATACTTTCGGCCGCCGATCTCGCACGATGCCACATAAGGGTTTGATTCATCGTAGCTGAAGGTTCCTTTCGAACTTCCATAAAACACATCCTTAAATGAGAACATCGGAATCTCTATGGTGAAATTGTCATAGACATTTCTGATAATGCTCGGAGGAAGTTCGACGATGGCGCCATCCTGAGCAGAGAAGTAAATGAGTACACTGTTCCTGATTTTCACTCCCGCAAGAGTTCCCGAATTTTCAAGACCTCCTATATAGGTTTTGCTGACAGACAGACCCGTGGCCGAGATATACTCCATCATAGAATCATACCTTTTAAACCTGTAAGTGTCCGTCATGGAATCGTAATAAGCTTTACTGATGTAAACATGACCAAAGGTGGAATAGTCAAAACTAAAACTGAAAGAGGTCTGTCCAAGGATCAGCTCATAGTTTGTCTTGTTGACAGGAACCTTTGACATGCCGTCATCAGACATGACAAGCTTTCCGTTATAGCTGGTGAACTCTTCCTCTCCGCTTCCTCCTTTCAAGGCGGTCACATTCAACGCGCCGATCCCACAATATTCCGGGATGACGGTCTTGGTTGACGACACACACTGCTGGCCGTAGTCAAGCAACGGAAGACAATACTCGGTATCGTAATGATCCTTCTTCACAGGCAAATGATTAACTGACACCTGACGCGGTTCCTCACCATCTCCGAAAGACAACTGCTTCGTCATTGTGCTCGGTTCTGTTCCCACCGGTCTGTCCCATTCACATTCGACACCGGGATTCATGACTTTCATGAAATGGTCTCCGATAGCATAGTCTCCAATTGACACAAAGGAAGAGAAGTTGACTTTTCTGAGCCGGTTCATGTCGCCAAGACTTCTGTAAAGATAGTAACCGGTCCCATCCACGTTGGCTTCAGGGAATCTCACGCCGTTCCATGAAGTTTCACCAACTCCCTCCACCGTTCTTACTATCTCATAATCAGCGTACACGCTTTCTCTGATCCATTCGGATCCCAGCATATTGATGTTGACTTCAACCTTGTAAGGCACTCCGCATGTCGCGGCGATCATTCCGTCATCCGTGATGTTTTTCCCTCCATAGGAAAAACCTGACGGTTTTGTTCTGGCGGACAGATCCTGGATTGAAGGACACCCGGAATGCCAGTCCGGAAGTTCGTCACGGGTCAAGTAGATGTACCCTGACGCATCCGAAGTCTTGGTGTAGGAATTGCCCAGCTGATCCTTGAAGCTGACCGTACAGTTCGGAATCACGACAGGTCCCGGACCGGAAACAATCAGGGCGCACCCTCCGGAATATGGGTTGACATATTCATACGTCGTGTCCTTGACAGTTCCCACCATTTTCACTTTCGCGAGAGCCCTTACCGGAGCCACGTTGTACTTGTCCCAATCAGCCTCTTCAACGTACAAGGTGTCTATGGCGGTCAAAGTCACTCCCGGCTCTCCGTTACTTCCTCGCAGGTACTTGAAGAAATCGCTCAAGGAGACAGCTGTCTTCGGCCATTTCGGGTACTTGGTCTTGTCATAGACTCCGTTGTCTGGATTATCAAGGCCAGATGCACTGAGTACCAGCTCTTTCCAGAGTTCATAGGCTGACTTTCCGGCTGCTCCGCCGGCACCATCCTTACCGTCCGCTCCGTCTTTTCCATCCGCTCCGTCAGCACCCGAATCACCCTTGGAACCTGTGGCACCGCGAAGATATTCATAGAAATCAGCCACGGATGTCTTGGTCGGATCCCATTTGCTTCCAGGGTTCTTCGGATCCTCCAGACCTGACATGGATGTCACGTCGGCCACCCAAAGTTCGTAGGCCGACTTGCCGTTCGAACCATCGGTTCCGTCTTTGCCATCGGTTCCGTCCTTACCGTCAGCACCGTCTTTGCCATCGGTTCCGTCCTTACCGTCAGCACCGTCTTTGCCGTCCGAGCCTGACGCTCCGGTGTCACCTTTCTCTCCCTTGGCCTTGACTCCCGTGTCGACGCCACCGATCCACCAGTTGCCGTTCGAACCCACGTATGGAGTCTGTCCGTCAGCGCCATCCTTGCCGTCAGCACCGTCCTTGCCATCCTGTCCCTTCGCCGTGATGTGCGTGAAAACAGTATCCTTGGCAGCCTTATCGACAAGTATCCATTCCCCTGTCTTCGGATTGACTTCCGGCACAAGACCATCCTTGCCATCCGCACCGTCAATTCCGGCATCTCCCTTGTCTCCCTTGGCGCCAGCCTTACCGGTCAGGTACTGGAAGAATTTCAGGATAGAAAGATCCGACAGAGTGATCACGTTGCCATTCTGATCGGCCACAACACCTCCGGCAGCGATTGTCTGCCTGACATAAGTCTTCCACATCTCATAAGCATCCAGGCCATCCTTGCCGTCGGCTCCGGCATCGCCCTTGTCGCCTTTATCGCCTTTGTCTCCCTTGGCCGCGACACCCGTGTCCGTTTCGCCGATCCACCAATGCCCAGCTTTTATATATGGGATCAAGCCATCTGCGCCATCATCCCCAGTCAGGAACCAATAAAAATCAGCCATCGTCGTTTTGGATTTATCCCATTGGGTTCCAGGATTATGTGGATCCTCCACGCCCGAGGACACATACAGTTTCCAAAGATCATATGCCGATTTCCCGTCTGCGCCATCCTTGCCATCGGCACCGTCTTTACCATCCGCGCCATCCTTGCCGTCAACGCCGTCCTTGCCATCGGCTCCTTTGTCTCCGACAGAACCACGGAGATATTCATAAAAATCAGCGATGGAGGTTTTCGACGGGTTCCATTTGCTTCCAGGATTCTTAGGATCGTCAAGCCCATAAGGGGACGTCACATCGGCCACCCAAAGCTCATAGGCTGACAGACCGTCGGTTCCGTCGGTTCCATCAACGCCATCCTTGCCGTCGGCTCCGTCTTTGCCATCCTTGCCGTCGGCTCCGTCCTTGCCATCGCTTCCCGCGTCACCCTTTTCTCCACGTGCCTGTATTCCGGTATCCTTGTCTCCGATCCACCAGTTTCCGTCCTTGATGTAAGGAGTCCGGCCATCGTCGCCATCCTTTCCGTCCGCTCCATCCTTACCTTTCATGTAGATGAAGAAATGAGTGATGTCCACCGTGCCGGTGTACTCTATCGTCTTCTCTTCGATGGCCTTTACCCAGAGCTCATAGGCGGAAAGGCCATCCACACCATCCTGCCCCTTGTCACCTTTTTCACCCTTTTCTCCACGTGCCTGTATTCCGGTATCCTTGTCACCTATCCACCAGT
>ENA-UONW01001422-UONW01001422.1-human-gut-metagenome-genome-assembly--contig:-CS52-NODE-1422-length-28718-cov-7.376792_pt1 | contig 28718 bp, 20 predicted proteins | sample MGYA00242463_ERZ724010 | MGnify/ENA metagenome assembly ERZ724010 | reverse complement strand
CCTTTCGGGGTGTAGCGCAGTCCGGTTAGCGCACCTGCTTTGGGAGCAGGGGGTCACAGGTTCGAATCCTGTTACCCCGACATGAGGAAAAGTATCTACTGAAAGAACAAAGAATAGTGATACTTTTCTTTTTTTATGTGCATAATAGTTCGTGTTCTGTGGAATGTAACCCCTTAAAATTGTTTAGCTATTTTTCGGTGACAAAAATCTAAAGAATCTGCTTGTAGTGTGATAGATTTTGAGTAACTTTGCTACAATAAATTTTTTACTTATGAATTCATTTGTTACAGACAAAATTGTAATGGACGGTTTAACATACGACGACGTCCTTTTAGTTCCAGATTATTCTGAAGTGTTACCGCGTACTGTTGAACTTAATACTAAATTCTCGCGTAATATTGATCTGAAAATTCCTTTTGTTACTGCAGCTATGGATACGGTAACAGAGTCTACAATGGCGATTGCAATAGCTCGTGAGGGGGGTATTGGCGTAATTCATAAAAATATGTCAATTGAAGAGCAGGCTAGGCAGGTTGCTATTGTTAAACGTGCTGAAAATGGAATGATATATGATCCTGTTACAATCAAACGAGGATCTACGGTGCTGGATGCGTTAAATCTGATGCATGAATATAAAATTGGTGGAATCCCAGTAGTTGATGATGCCAATAAGCTTGTCGGTATTGTTACAAATCGCGATTTGCGTTTTGAACAAAAGATGGACAAGAAGATTGATGAAGTAATGACTAAAGAGAATTTAGTGACTACAACGCAGCAGACGGATCTGCAATCTGCTTCAGAGATATTGCAGCAGAATAAGATTGAAAAACTTCCGGTTGTAGATAAGAATGGTTGCTTGGTAGGTCTTATCACGTATAAAGATATTACAAAAGCAAAAGATAAGCCCATGGCTTGTAAGGATGAAAAGGGCCGCCTTAGAGTAGCAGCCGGAGTCGGCGTAACTGCAGATACGATGGACCGTATGGAAGCTCTTATTGCAGCTGGTGCTGATGCTATTGTTATTGATACGGCTCATGGACATTCTAAATATGTAATTGAAAAATTGCAGGAAGCGAAAGCTAGCTTTAAAGATATTGATGTGGTAGTTGGAAATGTTGCAACCGGTGCTGCTGCAAAGATGTTGGCTGATGCTGGTGCTGATGCTGTAAAGGTCGGTATTGGTCCTGGTAGTATCTGTACGACACGTGTCGTAGCTGGAGTCGGAGTTCCTCAGTTGTCTGCAATATATGACGTGGCTTTGGCATTAAAGGGAACTGGAGTGCCTCTGATTGCTGATGGCGGTTTGCGCTATTCTGGTGATGTTGTTAAGGCTCTGGCCGCTGGAGGTTATAGCGTTATGATTGGCTCTTTGGTCGCAGGATGTGAAGAATCTCCGGGCGAGACCATTATTTTTAATGGACGTAAATTTAAAACTTATCGTGGAATGGGTTCGCTGGAGGCAATGGAAAATGGTTCTAAGGATCGTTACTTCCAAGCATCTGTTAAGGACGTTAAAAAACTTGTTCCGGAGGGAATTGCAGGTCGTGTTCCTTATAAAGGTACTGTGCAAGAAGTTATTTATCAGCTTGTAGGTGGCTTACGCTCTGGTATGGGGTATTGCGGAGCGCATACAATTGATCAATTACATAACGCAAAGTTTACCCGAATTACTAATGCCGGCGTTTTGGAGAGCCATCCGCATGACATTACTATTACAAGTGAGGCTCCTAATTATAGTCGTCCTCAATAGTTTTTTGAAATATAGCTGCCACAGAGAATAGCTTAGGACTATTCTTTGTGGCTGATTTAATTTTCGTGTTAAATAAAAAAGGTATAAATGAAAAATAAAATATGCCTGCTGATTCTGTTTGGCTTTATTTTGTGTCTGCGTGTAGGAGCGCAAAAGAATCTTATCGATGGCGTAGAGTGGATCGTTGGTGATGAGGTTATTTTACGATCGGATATTGAGGAAAGTCGGATAAACGCAGAATTGCGTGGTGATGTGCTAGGAGACAATTGGCGTGGTTTGATTGCTGAACAGCTAGCTGTGCAAAAGTTGTTTTTGCATCAAGCAGATATTGATAGTGTTTATGCCAATGAAACCGCAGTCAACCGTGTTGCCGAAGAGCAGGAGAACTATTATATGCAGGCATATGGATCTAAAGAGCGTCTTGAAGAGTATGCACGTAAGTCATTGAAAGATTTGCGTGAAATGTGGCGTCAGCAGGCACGTGATCAGCAGCGCATTGATGAGGTGCGGCGTTCTATCGTAAAAAATATAAAAATAACACCTGCTGAAGTTCGTTCCTATTTTAAGGGTGTTCCAAAAGATAGTTTGCCGATTGTACCTATGAGTGTAGAGGTGCAGTTGATTACTTTAACTCCAGAGCCTACGAGAGCTGAGATAGAGCGTATCGAGAATGAATTACGTTCGTTTGCGCAGCGCGTCAATTCGGGGGAATCTGATTTTGGAACTCTAGCAATGTTGTATTCTCAGGATGCCAGTGCTCGTCAGGGAGGTGAATTGGGATATAAAGGTCGTGGACAATTAGTTCCGGAATTTGCTAATGTGGCATTTAGCTTGAATGATCCCAAAAAAGTTTCAAAGATAGTGCGGACAGAGTATGGTTATCATATTATTCAACTTATTGATAAAAAGGGGGATAAAGTTAATGTTCGGCATATATTATTGAAGCCAGAAATTTCTTCTGATGCAATCAGGGATAATCTAAAAAAGCTTGATACAATTGCCAATAATATAAGAGATGGCAAAATGACTTTTGAAGAGGCGGTTGTAAAATATTCTGATGATAAGGATACTCGTAGTAATAACGGAGTAATGGCAAATATTAATCAAGAGCAGTTGTCGCGTACTTCTCATTTTGAGATGAAAGATTTGCCTCAGGATATCGCAAAAGAAGTTTCGAAGCTGGGGGTTGGCGATATTTCCTCACCATTCGAAATGATTAATGAAAAAGGGGAAAAGGTGTGTGCTATTATTCGTTTGAAGTCACGTGTTGAAGCTCATACCGCAAATATGCAGGACGATTTTCAAGTACTCAAGACTATATTACAGAATAAAAAACAAGAAGAAGAAATCAATAAGTGGATCGTAAACAAACAGAGAGTTACTTACATCCGTGTTAGTCCTGAGTGGAAGAATTGTAAATTCAAGTATCCTAACTGGGTAAAATGAAAATAAGTACTAGGTTCTTGTGTATTATTTCTGCATTGTTTTTTTTGTCATGGATATATGTTTGCAGTAATATTTTGAGCAGGCCTGTCGGAAAAAACAATAAGGATAGTTATAAAATAGAGTTGCTTCATGCTGATCGCTTTTTCAAGAGAAAAGAGAATTCCGACGTTTTAGTATTGGTCGGGAATGTGCGCATGAAGCAAAATAATATGTATTTGTTTTGTGATAGTGCTTACTATTATGAGCTATCTAATTCTTTTGAAGCTTTCGGTAAAGTTCATATGCGCCAGGGCGATACTTTATCTTTGAAAAGCAAGTATATGTATTATGATGGGATGAGTCAGATCATGAAAGCTCGTCAGAGTGTAGTCTTGACACATCGCAATGTAAATCTGTATACCGATAGTTTGAATTATGATAAGCTATATGAGATGGGATATTTCTTTGAGGGCGGAAAGTTAGTCGATCATGGAAATGTGCTTGTTTCTGATTGGGGACAATATTCTTTAGCGTCTAAAAATGCTAGTTTTTATTACAATGTAAAGTTAAATAATGCGAAGTTTGAGCTAACATCGGATACTTTGCATTATAGTGCCGTTACTAAAATCGCTCATGTTGTAGGTCCGTCAAATATAGTAAATGGGAATAATCACATTTATACAGAACTTGGATATTATAATACAACAAATGGAAATATAAAGCTTTTTAAGCGCTCGACTCTTGTTGATCCAGAAAAGACTTTGGTTGGAGATAGTTTATATTATGATAAGGGAAAAGCATTGTATCATGCTTATGGGAACGTAAACTATTTGGATAAGAAAAACAAAAACATATTGTTAAGTGATTATTGCGAATATAGTGATTCTACGGGCTACGCAATGTCAACGAAAAAAACTTTGCTTAAGGATTTTTCCAATCCTCAAGATACGTTATTTGTACATGCGGATACAATAAAAATGTACACCCAGAATATTAGAACAGACTCCGTCTCTCGGCAGATACGTGCATTTTACCATGTTCGTTCTTTTCGGTCAGATGTTCAGTCTGTTAGTGATTCTCTTGTTTATAATACAAGGAACAAATGTTTAGTATTATACAAAGATCCGATTGTTTGGCATGGCAACCAACAAATTTTGGGAGAAGAAATTTATACTTTTTTTAATGATTCGACAGTAGATAGCATACGGGTGGATCGCCAATCTTTGTTGGTTGAACAATTAGATTCTATACATTTTAATCAGGTAGCATCAAAAACTTTTCGTTCATTTATGAAAAACGGGCAGGTAGAGGAGAATCGAGCTGATGGTAATGTATATGTCACGTATTATGTGTTTGATAAAGATAGTTTGATGTTGGGCCTAAATTATACGGAAACGACTCATATAAAGATACTATACGAAAATAAGAAAATGAAAAGGATATGGACACCTGCTGCTACAGGAGTTTTTTATCCATTATTATTAATACCAGAGGACAAACGTTATTTGGAGTCGTTTGCATGGTTTGATTATATTAGACCATTAAATAAAGCTGATTTATATATCTGGAGAGGAAAGAAAAAAGGCGAAGAATTGAAATATATTTCTCGAAAACAGTCTCCCCTTCAGTCTTTTTAAAATGTCATGAGTGATGTAATTCATTTGTTGCCTGATTCTGTAGCTAATCAAATAGCTGCAGGTGAGGTTGTTCAGCGTCCTGCATCGGTTGTTAAGGAATTAATGGAAAATTCAATAGATGCAGGAGCCAGTAAAATACAGGTCAGAGTACGTGATGCTGGAAAAAGTGAAATCCAGATAGTGGATGACGGTGTAGGAATGTCAGACACTGATGCACGATTAGCATTTGAACGGCATGCAACTAGTAAAATACAGACTTCTAAAGATCTTTTCTCGATTTCTACTATGGGATTTAGAGGGGAGGCTTTGGCTTCCGTTGCCGCTGTTGCTCAGATTGAATTGCACACAAGACAGCAGGGAGATGAATTAGGAACTATCTTGTTTATAGAGGGATCTAAGATTACGTCACAAGAGCCTGATGTATGTCCAATTGGAGCAAATTTCATAATAAGAAACTTGTTTTATAATACACCTGCACGTCGGAAGTTTCTAAAATCGAATGCGACGGAGCTCAATAATGTAATTGTAGAGTTTGAGAAAATAGCGTTATGTCATGTCGACAAGAGCTTAGAGTTGTATAATGGCGATCAATTGTTAATAGCATTATCTCCTTCCTCCTTTAAATTGCGAATTGTAAATCTTTTTGGAAAAAAACTAGATGATTTTCTAATTCCAGTTGAAGCGAATACAAGCATAGTTCGTATTTCTGGCTTTGTGACAACTCCAGAAGGTGCAAAGAAGAAAAAGCCATATCAGTTTTTTTATGTAAATGGTCGCTATATGCGCAATTCATATTTTAATAAAGCAGTGCAAAGTGCATATGAACGGTTAATTACAGAAAGTGAACAAGCTCAGTTTTTTTTGAAGTTAGAAGTAGATCCTTCCAAGATAGATGTAAATATACACCCAACAAAAACAGAAATTAAATTTGAGGATGATAATGCAATTTGGCAGATTTTGTCAGCTTCAGTTCGAGAGGCATTAGGTAAGTTTAATGCCATACCAGCGTTGGATTTCGATAGGAAAGGTTGTCCTGATATTCCGGTGGGAGGTGAGAATGCATCCATTATATCCCCTCAAGTGCATATTGACGGGGCTTATAATCCTTTTTCTTCGGAGCAGTCTAAAAACAAATCTGTTCAGAATTGGCAGAAAATGTATAATTCATTATCGCCTTCAGGAGCAATGACGTTACCTTCAGAAAAGGTAAGGAACGATGAATTGAATTTTTCCTTTACTTCTTCATCAGACGATAAATTGGAGATAGGCAATCTTTGTAATACAATGTTTTTTCAATTTGCCAATCATTATGTGGTTTGTCCTCAAAAGAACCAATTGATCTTTATCGATCAGCATCGTGCGCATTATAGAGTTTTATATGATCAGTATATGGACCAATTAAAAGTTCATCGTGGCGTTTCTCAGGGATTATTATTTCCAGAGTTAATACACCTGACAGCTAAACAGGAAACAGCATTTTTGAAAATAAAGGATGAACTTAGCATTTTGGGGTTCGATTTCTCTAATATGGGAAATGGTGCATATTCAATTAATGGCGTACCCGACGGAACTGCAGAGATCTCTCCTCAAGTACTAGTAGATAATATATTAGCAGATGATCATTTAATTGTGGGAGGCACTACTGAAAAATTATATCATACTATAGCAAATCGGTTAGCCTTGCAATCTGCTATAACTGTGGGACGTGAGCTTTCAAATGACGAGATGAAGATGCTGATTTCCAATCTTTTGGCTACTTCAAATTATCGTTATACTCCGAATGGAAAATCAATAATTTATATAATGAATCCATCACAAGTAGACAAAGGTTTTATTTAAGTAAAAGGTAATTGTATTTTTAACAGAAATTAGATAGTGCGGATATTTAAACAAAAGAGAAAGATTTTTTATTACAGATGTTTGTGCACATGTTTTCTTCTTGTTTTCAATGTCCAAACAATATTAGCGCAAATAGAATTAAGTTGGAATGATTTTGTAGATATCTATGTAGATGCAGAATCTTATGATGAAGATGATTGGGATTATCTAGAAGGATTACATGGTAAGCCATATAATATTAATACGGTTAGTAGGAATGAACTTCTGGATATTCCGTTCTTAAATGCAGATCAGGTTGATTCGATTTTATCATATAGAGAGCGATATAGTAGATATAATAATTTAGGTGAACTTCTTTTTATTAAGAATTTAAATTATCTCGCACGATCCGCACTTCATCTGTTTTTATATTGCGACTCTACAGATTATCGTGGGGGGAAGAATTTATTTACGGATGGTAAATCTAAAGTAATTTTTAATGCGGGATTTCCCTTGTATAGAAGAGATGGTAATAGGCCAAAATCAGAAGAATATATAAAGGATCATCCAAATTCGGTTTTCAATGGACCCGGAATTAGTGGCAAGTTTTTGTATCAGTATAATTATAGGCAGATTTTGCAATATGGTATAGGCGGAGGACGAGATGCTGGGGAGCCAATAATGCAACATGGTAACTATCCTTTTGATTGTTATTCAGGCTATATTTTATACCAGCCATTGCGCTCGCGATGTAGGGCATTGTTAGGAGATTTTAAATTAAAAGCGGGTGAAGGATTACTTCTAAGCAATGCATTTATTATCGATAACGATCTATTATTTACTAAAAACAGGGGGCAATCTATTGATTTTACGGCGAAGCGGGGTGTTTCTATGTCATTTAATAGTTATAGAGGTCTTTCTATGTCGTATGATTTTTCTAAATATATTCGATGCCTAGTATGGGCTTCATATTCAGGTCGTGATGCGAATTTACGCGATGGAAATGTTTCTTCTTTTAAAACGGATAATAAACATAGAACAAATTTGGAACTTTCAAAGAAAAATAATGTTCATGAGTTATTTTCTGGAATGGGCATAGAATATGCCTCAGCGCGTTGCATGTTAGGAGGTATATTCACGTATACTCGTTTTTCTCGTGACGTACAACCGAGAGATGCTGCATATACCTTGTATTATTTTCGGGGGAAGGATGTCTCTAATGGTAGTATTTATGGGGCTTATAATATTGGTTTTATGTCTTTGCATGGTGAGCTTGCTGTTGATAATGATCTTAATACAGCCCTCAGTATGCAGGTTTCAACGGTCTTGTGGAGAAAAATATCTGCTTATGTTGGATATCGACGATTTTCTCCTTCGTTTGTGAGTATCCATGGCAAGACCTTATCCGTAAATAGTCGGATCGCCAATGAAGAGGGAGGTATTATGGGCGTGAAAATTCCATGCAAAAATAATAGTATATTTTATGCAAATGTGAACTTATTTAGGTTTATGAAACCTTTATATCGTACTTCGCTGCCTTCGTATGGTTTTATTAGTTATTTGAAATTTGAAGCGTTGCCGAGAAAAAGGTTACTTTGGGGGATAAATTATCAATATAAGTTGCGTCAATATGATGAACAAGATTATTTGAGCTCAAATTTTTATAATCGTGTCAAGTTCTATGTAAAATATGCCGGTAGTAAGTGGAATGTTGTTTCGCAACTATGTTATAATAACCATTGGTCAGTATTTCGAAAAATAAAAAATGGAATTTCGTTTACTGAGCGGCTTTCAAGAAAAACCAGGCAGCAGGAATGGGCATTTTTAGGAGCTATTTTTTATTCAGATTCTTACGATACGCGAAATTCTGTTTCTGTTCTTTCATTTCCTTTTAATAACCAGACTGTTTCTTTATATGGAAGTGGCGTTTATCTATCAATAAAATATTATAAAAAAATAGGTAAACATTGGGATTTTGGAATAGTTAGTTCCAATATGATATATTTTAATCGCTCTAGTATCAGTTCTGGACCAAGCCGGATTCCGTCGTTTAGTAAGAATGATATTGATGTTCAAGTGCGGTATTTTTTGTAGCATTAGAGATTGGTTGAATTTAGCACTTTATCTAAAAGATAAAATATTGGTGTATTTGTAATATGAAAGAAACACGAGTTTCATAAAAAATAGGTATTTTTGATTTCAAAAGAGATTATATAGATTTTATGATTGGTCTGTTGAATGATTGTTTTCCTCCAATAATGGATGGCGTCGCTGTTACGACTAGTAATTATGCTTATTGGTTACAGAAAAAAAGAGGTGATGTTTGTGTCATGACTCCTTATGTTGCGTCTTCAATGTGCCATTACGATTATCCGGTATTTCATTATTGGTCGTTACCGGTTCCAATGCGCAAACCATATCGAATGGGATTACCTCGTTTTGATTATTTTTTCTGGCAGAAAGTTAATCGGATACAGTTTGAACTTTTGCATGCGCATTGTCCGTTTTCGTCAGCTATGATAGCACGGCGGATCGTGAAGAAACAGCATGTGCCTTTAGTGGCGACATTTCATTCAAAATATAAGGCTGATTTCAGTCGTGTTATTCATAATAAATATATAGTTGACCATTTGATAAAAAATATTGTTTCTTTTTATGAACAAGCTGATGAAGTATGGATCCCGCAGCCGGCTGTGGAGGAAACTTTGCGAGAATATGGATACCGGGGGAAAATAGAAGTGGTAGAGAATGGAAATGATTTTGTAGGTTTGTATTCTGGCGTGGCTAGCAAAATCAGTGCTCGCAGGTATTTGCATTTGGATGGAAATAAAGCAATCTTATTATTTGTAGGCCAGCATATTTGGGAAAAAAACGTAGATTTTATTTTAAGGGCTTTAACACGTCTTAAACAAGTAAAGTTTACGATGATCTTTATCGGTACGGGATATGCGGCTTCGCAAATGAAACAAATGGCCAAAGATTTAGGACTGAAGGTAGGAGACAAATGTGCAGATACTCAGGTTATATTTGTAGGTGCTGTACATGATAGAGACTTAATGAGACATTATTATGAGGCTGCCGATTTGTTCTTGTTTCCGTCTTTATATGATAATGCGCCATTGGTGGTAAGAGAAGCTGCAGCGTTACATACACCTTCAGTATTGCTTCGAGGTGCAACTGCTGCGGAAATAGTTGCAGATGGATATAATGGTTTTCTAAGTGAAGCAAATGAAAATGCATTTGCAACTTTGATCGAAAGAGTATTGACCGAACCAGCCACTTTAGAATATGTGGGTGTAGGAGCTGCAAAGACTTTGGCTCGTTCGTGGGAGAATATTGCCGAGGAAGTGAGTGATAGATATACAAGTTTAATTAAAAGATTTAATAATTTGCATGCATGAAAAATAAAATTTATGTATTCTTGGCCATTTTGCTAGGATTTTTTGTCGTAGCGTGGATGGTGTATAAGGATTTTGATCAGGTAGATCTTTCATCCATATATCTTGGTCATCAATTTTTTTTAGGTTTATTTTTTGCATGCATGTTTTTTGTGGGACAAAATTTTTTTATGATGTCCCGATTTAAATATTTAACTTGTAATTTTTTGTCATGGAAACAAGTCTTTAGAGTAAATATGCTGTGTGAGTTTACGTCTGCCATAACTCCTTCGTCTATAGGTGGAAGTGGTCTCATCTTTTTGTATTTATATAAGGAGGGGATGAATGTGGGTAAAAGTACAGCTATTATGATTGCTTCGTTATTCCTTGATGAGTTATTTTTGTGTCTTAGTTGCGTTTTTGTAGTAATGTTATTCCCGCTAGATATTTTATTTGGGCATGCTGCATGGTTAACATCTAGTGTAAAGTGGATATTTTTATTAGTTGTTATAATTGTTGCTGCATGGACTTTGTTTTTATATATAGCTTTATTTTGTAGACCTCAGTGGGTTAAGGCTGTTTTGTTGGCAACATTTTCATTACCATTATTAAGAAAAGTTAAAGGGAAAATAGAAAAGTTGGCTAATGATTTAGTCGTGAGTTCTCATGAAATGAATTCGTTAGGTAGGATTTTTTGGCTTAAATCGTTGGGATTGACAGCACTTGCTTGGTGTTGCAGGTATGCTGTGGCTGTGGCATTATTATTCGCATTTTATTCGAAAGGTAATTTATTGCTCGCATATGCACGTCAATGGGTATTGTGGATGATTTCTATTGTTAGCCCAACTCCTGGCGGTAGTGGATTGAATGAGTATATGTTTAGAGTCTATTATGCAGACTTTCTTTCTTCTGACGTTACGGCAACATTGGTAGTTGTGGTTTTATGGAGATTAATTACTTATTATACCTATTTAATAATAGGCATAGGAATTGTTCCTCGTTGGATAAAGGGGATGAATGTATTTCATAAATAAATTCGTAAAAGGGAATTTAATCTTTGATGCCATGTGTGCAGAGTTGGCAATAGAATCCTAATTTGTATAATTTTAGAATTAATAGCGATGGGGTAGTGCTTAATAGGTTTTTGATAAAAATTTTTTTGAAGACTCGCACAAATAATTTTGATAATAATTGGTCTATTCCTATTTTGTGTAGAAAACGATATAATCGGCAGATATCAGAGAAACTTTGCATTGGCTCGCCAATTTTGTAGAGAGTTTCTAATGATTGTTCTATTTTTTTGAGGTATTTTTCGTTTGTATCAATTCCTGTATGTAATAATGGGTTATCAATATGATATATTTTTTCTTTTTTTATTTTTAATTCTATTCCCAATAAGGCATCCTCGTATCCGTAAGTAGAACACTCTTCATTAAATTGATTCTGTAGAAATAATTCTTTTTTGATAAGAATGTTAAATGCTGAAATGTATGAATATGGATGTTTCCTACGAAAAGAAAGATTTCTTATTTTTTCAGCAGCTTTTTCGTAAGACAAGCGTAAAGTGCGATTACCTTTTTCATTACAAATAGGAAGCGTTTTTATGCCACCATATACTACGTTATGTTGTGGTATGCAATGAATGTATTGATTTAGAAAAAAAGGAGAAATAACTAGTGCATCGCTGTCTATAAATAGTAAATAGTCTCCTTGCGCATATTTTGCTAATTTATTTCTGATTTTAGCTCTTCCGTTATTTTTTGTAAATAAAATATACTGACAGTGGGGAAGTCGTTGAATTTTCTTGTTTTCATTTAGAACTGCAGAAGATGTTGATGCGTCTTCTCCAACAATAATGTCAATTTTGTAGTTGGCTTTTTGTATCTGCTCTTCCAATTGGCTCGCTAATTGATAGCAAGGCCAATTGAAAGTTGAGATTAGTATGGAAATTGAAGGCTTGCTCATGAATTTATCAATTCAATAATTGTATCATTATTTTTTACCATTATTTTTAATTCTGCATAGCCTTCAAGGGATTGGTTGATAATAAATTCACTTAATTTATCTTCAATGTATGTTTGTATTGTACGTTTTAAAGGTCTTGCTCCATATTGTTCGTTGAATCCTTTATCAGCGATGAATGAAAGAACGTTATCATCGATGTGTAGCATGTAGTGTAATTGTTTCATGCGTAAAATGAGTCCGTCTAATTCTTTTTGAGCAATTTTATAGATTGCCTTTTTGTTCAGGGAATTAAAAATTATAATGTCATCTAATCTATTTAGAAATTCTGGGGCAAATCGTTTAGTAAGTGACTTCTTAATAATATTATTAGTTCTGTCTGAAGAAGATTCTGATATAAATCCAATGCCATTATTCTCTTCCTTCAATTGTCTAGTACCACAGTTTGAGGTCATGATTATAATGGTATTTTTAAAGTCTATGGTCGTACCAAAATTATCAGTAAGGCGCCCTTCGTCAAGCACTTGAAGTAGAATATTAAAGACATCGTGGTGAGCTTTTTCTATCTCATCAAGCAGAATAATGGAGTAGGGATGTCTTCTCACTTTTTCCGTAAGTTGTCCTCCTTCTTCGTATCCAACATATCCCGGAGGGGCACCAACTAATCTGCTGACATTGTATTTATCCATAAATTCACTCATGTCAATGCGAATAATGGCATTTGTTGAACCAAACATATATTCTGCTAGTTCTTTTACGAGATAAGTTTTTCCGACTCCTGTGCTGCCAACAAAAAGGAATGTACCAATAGGACGATTAGGATCTTTTATTCCGGTCCTACTGCGTGTTATCGCTCTTACAATTTTGCTTATAGCATCATCTTGCCCGATAACTTTTGATGCCAGTACCTGATTCATATTTTTCAGCCGTTGATTTTCGGACTGATTTATATTGCTAATGGGGACACCACTGATTGATGATATGACATGTCTAATGTCTTCTTCTGTTATTAAGGTACGGTCCTTTTCTTGGTTATTTTTCCAATTTTCCCTAAGTTCTTCCAGTTTGTTCTTTTCGTTAATAATTTGATCTCTAATGCCGGCTGCCAGTTCGTAGTCTTGTGTTTTTGCTGCGGCTTCTTTCTGTTCTGTTAATTTTGCTATATTTTTTTCTTGTTGAGTAATGTCATCTGGAGTCTTTACTTGTAGAAAAGATCTACTTCCTGCTTCATCCATAATGTCAATTGCCTTGTCAGGAAAGGAACGGCTTGATAGGTATTGTTGAGATAATTTTACGCAGGCTTCAATTGCTTCTGGAGCAAATGTAACATGGTGAAACTCCTCATATCGTGGTTTAAGATTTTGTAGAATAGTAAGCGTCTCTTGCGGAGTTGTAGGTTCAATCATTACTTTTTGGAAACGGCGTTCTAGTGCACCATCTTTCTCGATTGTTTTTCTGTATTCATCTATGGTAGTAGCACCTATACATTGGATTTCACCTCTTGAAAGCGCCGGTTTTAGCATATTTGCGGCATCAATCGTTCCTGGAGTTGAGCCAGCACCAATAATAGTGTGAATTTCATCGATAAATAATATTATATCGGGATCATCTTTGACCTCTTGAATAATTCCTTGAATTCTTTCTTCAAATTGTCCTCTATATTTTGTTCCAGCGATAAGATTGCCCATGTCAAGGGCTATAATTCTTTTATTTTGTAGGGGCCAGTATATGTTATGAGTGCTAATTGAAGTTGCCAATCCTTCAACAATGGCACTCTTTCCAACGCCTGGTTCACCTATTAAAATTGGATTATTCTTCTTTCGACGGCATAGAATTTGAGCTATTCTATTAATTTCATTTTCACGTCCAATCGTGGGGTCAAATTTTTTGTTTTTGGCGGCTTGTGTTAAGTCAACTCCTAAGGAATCTAATATAGGAGTACCTTTTGTTCTTTCTTCTTTTATAGAGCTATTTTGCGGGATATCTCTTTGAGAAAAATTTTCTTCAGGTTTTGTATATTCTTCGTCAAAATTAAAAGCAGATGAGATGTCGGATTTTAATTTAAGTTTTTCAGTTACCTTTTGATAATTAATGTCTTGCTTTTTTAATAGCTTGCCAGCTAAATTGTTGTTGTCTCTAAGCATGGCCAATAAAAGATGTTCTGTCGCAACTACGTCATTTTTGTAGAGTCTGGCTTCAAGGCAACTAATTCGTAGTATGCGTGTTGCTTCTTTATTTAAAGCTAATGTCGTATATATAGATTGCTGTTGTTGATGCTCTTCGTTGAGGCTTTTTATTATTTCCTGTTCTAGTGTTTCAATGTTAACTGATAACTTTTGAAGTAAATCCTGTATATTATGTTCATTATGGATAAGTCCTAGTAAAAGATGTCCAGAGCCAACAAATTCTTGGTTTAATTTGTCGGCCTCTTCTTTACTCAAAATCAATATTTTAGACAATTGTGAGGATAATTTATAATCCATATATAAAAATTTTACCAATTAAATTTAAGTAAAACGGAATCGTATCCCATAATTTTAACTGTAGTGCATTGATCTGCTTTAATCATAATTTGTTGCATAGTTCCATGAATAAGATCAGTTGCTCTATAACTTCCTTCCCTAATTTGCATATACGAGATGGCATGGCTTGGTATATTTATGTTGCATATTTTATCTTCGTTAGAAAAATTTGAGACTGCCAAGATTGCTTCATGTCCTGTATTTCTGAGAAATGCATACAAGTTATCTCCATCAAATCCATTACCAAGATTGTTTACATACATTAAATCGAAGAATTTACCGTTATATATGCAAGATTCCTGTTTAATGATTGAAATAATTTTTTTGTAATATTTGTATAATGCTCGTTCCTGAGCATTCATATTTCTTTCTCCTTTATATATTTTATATAGCGAAGGAACATGCCAATAGTCAAAAATAGATGTCCTGCCGTCTATTCCGCTGTAGCCTTCTGCGTCCATTCCCTTTTCGCCTAATTCTTGGCCTGCATATACCATGAAAGGGTTTGTGTTCATGCAACTGCTGATCATTAAGGCTGGTAGGGCTTTTCGGGGATCATTGCAGAAAAAGTCTGAGGCGATGCGTTGTTCATCGTGATTTTCCAAAAAATTTAGCATATAAGGTTGCAGATCCTGAAGTTGTTGCCAGCATGAGGTGATGGAATATGCAGAAGCATGTCCCGTGCAAATTTTTCGCAAGGTATCATACAATCCAACTTTGTCATATAAATAATCAAAATGGCCAAATTCTATATATTGTCTGTATAAAGAAGGATTGTATACTTCTGCTATAAAAATCATGTTAGGGTGTTCTGCTTTTACTTGCGGAATACACCAATTCCAAAATTCACATGGTACCATTTCTGCCATGTCACAACGAAAGCCATCGATACATTTTGCTGTCCAGAATAATAGAATTTGTAACATCTTTTTCCATGTATTGGGGATTGGATGAAAATGAGTAGCCTTGTCATGAATGTAGTCAATGCCATAGTTTAATTTTACTGTTTCATACCAATCGTATTGATTGGGAGTATTGCTAAATTGATCGTTGCCTGTGGCTCTTGCCGGATATTCTATGTATGTAGGTGAATCAGATGTAGGATTAAAGTCAAGTTTTAGCCCTTTTCCCGTGATATAATAGAAATTGTTGTTTGCATCAAAGGATTTTGATGTATCATCATGTTCTCCTAAATCTGATACGTTTGAAGGTTTTGCATCTGATTTATATTCTCGTGACACATGATTAGGGACGAAGTCAATAATCATTTTTAAACCAGCTTTGTGTGTCCTGTTGACCAATGCTTCAAACTCATTCATCCGGTGTGGGATATCGTTGCTTAAATCAGGATCAATATCATAATAATCTCTAATGGCATATGGAGATCCAGCTTTTCCTTTTACAATACAGGCATTATTCGCTTTTATGTCGTATTGGCTATAATCTGTCTGTGTGGCATGCTCTATCAATCCTGTATACCATATGTGAGAATAGCCAATTGATTTGATGCGCTTTAAAAACGCTAATGTGAAATCGCCTAATTTGCCACAACCATTTTCTTGTATAGTACCGTTCACAACATTTTTGTGTAGAGCATTAGTTTGCAGTCGAGGTAATACTTGGTATATAGTTATTTTTTCGTCCATAATATGTCTATTTTATAGAAAATGCAGCTAAGCCTTTTTTAGGGTTAGCTGCAGTTATATGATCTAAGAGTTTATTTTATTGAAGAGTTTAATCTCTTCATAACACACTCTTTTTGCGTATCACAAGAATTATAAACTTACGCCTGTAGCAGTAACATTTTCGTTACCTTTGCATATTTTCATAATCATTCCTTGTAAAGCCTTTCCAGGACCACACTCAATAAATTCCGTAGCTCCGTTTGCAACCATGTTCTGAATTTCTTTTGTCCATAAAACAGAAGCGGTTAATTGAGCAATCAAGTTAGATTTAATTTCTTCTGGGTCGGTATGCGCCATGCCATCAACATTCTGGTATACAGGGCATATAGGTTTATGGAATTCTGTATTAGCTATAGCTTCTTCTAATTCGTCTTTGGCTAATTGCATCAGAGGTGAGTGGAACGCTCCACCCACAGGTAAAATAAGCGCTCGTTTTGCGCCAGCTTCTTTCAATTTCTCGCAGGCTTTATTTACAGCTTCAATATTACCACTGATTACTAATTGACCGGGGCAGTTGTAATTAGCAGGAACGACGATGTTTCCTTTTGTGCTAACTTCTTGACAGATTTCCTCTACTTTCTCGTCCGAAAGGGCTATAATGGCAGCCATTGTAGATGGAGCAGCTTCGCAAGCGCGTTGCATAGCTTTTGCACGAGCGGATACTAATTTTAAACCATCTTCAAAACTGAGTGCTCTGGCTGCAGTTAAAGCAGACCATTCACCCAAGGAGTGACCTGCTGTCATTGCTGGTTGGAATTCTTCTCCAAGACAAAGAGCACTAACCACACTGTGTAAGAATACAGCAGGTTGGGTGACTTTTGTTTGTTTTAACTCTTCATCAGTTCCGTTAAACATGATTTCTGTTATGTCGAAACCTAAAATATCATTTGCTTTATCAAAGAATTGTTTAGCGATAGGATGTTTTTCGTATAGGTCTTTACCCATACCTACAAATTGTGACCCTTGTCCGGGGAATACAAATGCTTTCATGTTTTATTAATTTGTAAAAATATTTTGTTGCAAAAATAGTGATTTTTTTGTGTGTTGTCGAATTTTATGACTAGAAAAATGTTAATGTGATTGTGGGAGACGCATGCTCGCATTAAAAGTGGTATTATTGAGCTATACGAGTAAGCTTTTGATTTAACATATATTTTAATCGGGTAAAACGTACTTATTCAGAATATATATACCTTTACATAGCTTTGTTTGAAAAAACAAGAAGTCCTAATTTAAACTATTAATTCTATATATTATGAAATTAGCAAACATATTAGCTGAATTAGAAGCCAGGCATCCTGGTGAACCGGAATATTTGCAGGCAGTCTCTGAGGTTATAGGGTCCATAGAGGAAGTATATAATATGCATCCGGAGTTTGAATCCTCATGTCTCGTGGAACGCTTGGTGGAACCTGATAGGGTATATACGTTTAAAATTCCATGGGTTGATGATTGTGGTTCTGTGCATGTAAATCTAGGTTATCGTGTGCAGTTTAATAATGCCATCGGTCCATATAAGGGTGGGTTAAGATTTCATCCATCAGTAAATTTGAGTATATTTAAGTTTTTGGGATTTGAACAGACATTAAAAAACGCATTAACGACTTTACCTATGGGTGGAGCGAAGGGGGGAGCCGATTTTTCTCCTAAAGGAAAAAGTAATACTGAAATAATGCGCTTTTGCCAAGCTTTTATGCTTGAACTTTGGCGAGTTTTGGGCCCTGAACAAGATATTCCTGCAGGAGATATTGGCGTGGGGGCTCGTGAAGTTGGTTTCTTGTTCGGTACTTATAAAAAATTGACGCATCAGCATTCGGGGACTTTTACTGGGAAAAATTTAGAGCTTGGCGGTTCATTGCTTCGTCCTGAGGCTACGGGGTATGGCGCTTTATATTTTTTGCAACAGATGCTTGCGGATTGTGGTGATTCCTTATCAGGAAAACGTATTGCAGTGAGTGGTTTTGGGAATGTGGCATGGGGCGCAGTAAAGAAGGCTGTTGAATTGGGGGCTAAAGTGGTAACTCTTTCCGGACCGGATGGATTTATTTATGATGAAGCTGGGATTAGCGAAGATAAAATTGATTATATGTTGAAGCTGCGCAGTTCTGGAGATGATATTATTGCACCTTATGCAGAAAGATATGACCACGTCGTATTTTATGAGAATAGGAGGCCATGGGGGAATATTTCTGATATTGATATAGCGTTACCTTGTGCCACTCAAAATGAACTAAACGAGGAGGATGCTCGTGCTTTAGCTGATTCTGGTGTAAAATATGTGGCAGAAGTTTCAAACATGGGATGCACGCAAGGGGCAGTTGATTATTTTATCAATCAAGGCATTCAATTTGCTCCAGGTAAAGCTGTTAATGCAGGTGGAGTCGCAACTTCTGGTTTGGAAATGACGCAAAATGCTATGCATTTATCTTGGAGTGCAAAAGAAGTAGATCAACGCTTGCATGCAATTATGTCGGAAATTCACACACAATGTCTTCGGTATGGAAGACAACCTGATGGTTCTGTCAATTATGTAAAAGGGGCTAATGTGGCTGGATTTATGAAAGTGGCGAAAGCCATGATGTCGCAGGGAATTATATAAAAATAATAAGATATCATATTGAGTTGAAGATTGTCTTTCCTTGTATGGAAAGGCAATCTTTGTTTTTATATGAAAAAGTATGATATAATTTATCAGGAATTTGTCTTATATGAGAAAAGATTGCTATATTTGCATATAATGGCAGGGTGTTCCTGTTATAATAGACGTTTTATAAAAGAGATTAGAAGATGAAAAAGATGAAATTTTCTGTGTTCGCGCTTGGCGCCTTGTTACTCCTCTCTAGTTGTGGAGATTTGACAAATAAAGCAAAAGGAGGAATGATTGGTGGAGCTAGTGGTGGTGCTTTAGGCGCATTAATAGGTCAGCTTGCAGGTAAAGGTAAAGGAGCGGCAATTGGTGCCGGTGTGGGTACTGCAGTTGGTGCAGGTGTAGGAATCCTGATTGGAAATCGTATGGATAAGGCAAAAGCTGCAGCTGAGGCCGTTGAAAATGCGAAAGCAGAAACAATGGAAGATAGTTCGACAGGACTGAAATATGTAAAAGTAACTTTCGATTCTGGAATTTTGTTTACAACTGGTGATGCAACTTTAAGCACAAGTGCAAAAAACTCATTGAGTAAATTTGCTTCGACAGTATTAAATACCAATACAGATATGGATGTTGCGATTGTAGGTTTTACAGATAATCAAGGATGGCGTAATTGTACTATAGAGGAGAGTAAACAGAAGAACGTGGACCTTTCACAGAAACGTGCTGATGCCGTTTATAGTTATTTGGTATCAAGTGGGGCAAAAACTTCTCAGATTAAATATATTAAAGGACTTGGTGAAGAAAATCCTGTCGCTTCTAATGACACAAAAGCTGGTCAGGAACAAAATCGCCGCGTAGAAGTATATTTGTATGCAAGTCAGGAAATGATTAATGCAGCTCAGCAGCAAGCTGGAACGTCAAAGTAACTTGTATTAATAATTAGTAAAATAATATCCGATTCATGGAATTTCCATGGGGCGGGTATTTTTTTTCTGAGCTGTTTTATAAAAAATAGGAAATCGGACCTTTTTGAAAAATGTTATTATTAGAATTCTTGTGGAAGGACAAAAGTTCGAGATGTATGGTGCTAAACTTGTGATTTGTGAGGCTATTCCGTGAAAAATTTGTAAGTTTGCTTTCTAAATAGCAATTTAGAACCATATGAAAAAGGTACGTGATTTGTTAATACGCTCTATTGAGCGCCCAAGAGAAGATTATTTCTTGTTGAAGCTGACTGATACGGAATTGTTACCGCATATGTATCCAGGGCAGTTCGTAGAAGTAATGGTAAAACATACCTCGGATGTCTTTCTGCGTCGGCCAATTTCCATAAACTATTATGACGCAGATCTTAATGAAATGTGGTTACTAATACATCAAGTAGGAGCCGGTACAAAAGCTTTAAGTCAACTTAAGTCTGGAGATTATGTTAACTGTGTGTTTCCCTTAGGCAAGGGATTTAGTATGAATCTTGAAGGTACAAATATTTTACTAGTGGGTGGTGGAGTAGGTACGGCTCCTTTGCTGCAATACGGTAGAGAATTGAAGAAAATGGGAAAAAACATTTTCTTTCTTTTTGGAGGGCGATCAAAATGTGATCTTTTGCAATTGGATTTGTTTGAAAGACTAGGTTCAGTTTGTGTTACTACAGAAGATGGCAGTATGGGGGAGAAAGGATTTGTTACGAATCACTCTGTGCTGAAGAACGAAAAATTTGATTTTATTGCGACTTGTGGTCCTAAACCTATGATGATGGCTATAGCCAAGTATGCCATAGAGCAACAAATTGAATGTGAAGCTTCTTTGGAGAATCTAATGGCTTGTGGCTTGGGGGCGTGTCTGTGTTGTGTAGAGAAAACTATAACTGGCAATCGCTGTGTTTGTAAAGACGGTCCAGTATTTAATATAAAAGAGTTATTATGGCAGCGCTAAATGTAGAAATTGGGGAATTGTCATTAAAAAATCCTGTGATGACCGCTTCTGGAACCTTCGGTTATGGGGAGGAATTTGCTGATTTTTTTGATCTTGGTGAAATTGGTGGTTTTGTAACTAAAGGGACAACATTGCATCCTCGTGAAGGCAATGACTATCCCAGAATGGCAGAGACGGCATCTGGTATGCTTAATTGTGTAGGATTACAGAATAAGGGGGTAGATTATTTTATAGAACACATTTATCCCCGTATAAAGAAATTTGATACCAATATAATAGTAAATGTTTCAGGAGCTTCACCAGAAGAATATGCAGCATGTGCAGCTAAACTTTCTGAATTAGATCGTATCCCTGGAATAGAGTTGAATATTTCTTGTCCTAATGTGAAGGATGGTGGTATGGCATTTGGCGTAACTTGTGCTGGGGCTTCGTCTGTTGTTAAAGCAGTAAGGAAAGTTTATCCTAAAACGTTAATTGTAAAATTGTCTCCAAATGTTACAGATATCGCTGAAATAGCACGTGCGGTTGAAGCTGAAGGAGCGGATGCTGTATCCTTGATTAATACTCTTATGGGTATGGCTATAGATGTAGAACGTAAATGTTCGAAATTGAGTATAGGTACCGGAGGCCTATCTGGACCTGCAATAAAGCCCGTTGCTTTGCGTATGGTATGGCAGGTAGCAAGGGCTGTAAACATACCCATAGTCGGAATGGGGGGAATAGTTAATGCTATTGATGCTATAGAGTTTTTGATGGCAGGTGCTACAGCCATAGAAATTGGCGTGGCGAATTTCCTAGATCCAGAAGTGTCTGTAAAAGTGGTAAAGGGAATTAATGAGTGGTTGGATACTCATAATATAAAGGATGTGCATGAAATAATCGGAACTTTGGCGCACTAATATTGGAAGCGTATAGTAATAGTCCTATTTGAAAATAAAAAATAAAAAAATAAGGTGATAGATTGATAAACAAAAGAATTTGAGTATTTTTGCATGCTCAGAATATAATAAATAATATCAAAAATAGCGATGAATATAACATTAGAAAATGTAGATCAGGTCAGTGCCGTAATCACAGTTAAGATGGAGAAAGCTGACTATGAGGAAAAAGTACAGAAATCACTGAAAAATATTCGCGGGAAAGTTTCAATGCACGGATTCCGTCCTGGAAAGGTTCCCGCAAGCATGGTCTCAAAGATGTATGGAACGCAGGTAAAAGCAGAAGAAGTCGACAAGCTCTTGTCTGAATCTGTTTCCAAATATATTTCAGATAATGATATCAAAATGTTAGGTAATCCGTTGCCTTCTGAAAATCATGAGCCGCAGGATATTGAAAAACAGGATGATTTTGTATTCAGTTTTGATATAGCTTTGGCTCCTGAGATAAATATATCATTGTCAACTGACGATAAAGTAGACTATTATAATATTGAGGTTACTGATGAAAAAGTTAATGAGCAGATGAACCGTATGGCTCAGCAGGCCGGACAGAACGTGTCTGTTGAGAACTACCAAGATAATGATCTTGTACGAGGTAAACTGGTGGAGCTTGGTGAAGATCAGAAACCTAAGGCTGGTGGCGTCGTAGTAGAAAAGGCTTCTTTGATGCCTAAGTTCTTTAAAGATGAAGAACAGAAGAAGTTGTTCGAGAATGCAAAAGCAGGTGATGTACTTACTATTGATTTGGGTAAGGCATACGATAATAATGAAACCGAATTAGCTTCTTTGTTACATATTGAGAAGGGGGCTGTAAAAGACCACAATGGCGCTTTTTCTTTCGAAATTTCTGAAATTTCACGTTTCCAGTCGGCTGAAATCAATCAGGATTTGTTCGATCGTTACTATGGTAAAGATGTAGTAAAAAGCGAAGAGGAGTTCAAGGAAAAAATTAGGAGTTTCTTGAAAGAACAGTTTGATGAAAATAGCAATTATAAATTCTTGATTGACCTGAAGAAGTATTTAGAGGAAAAGGTTGGAACTTTAACTTTCCCTGATGCTTTGCTTAAGCGTATTATGCTAGCTAATTCAACTGATCATGATGAAAAAAAGGTTGAAGAGAATTATACCAAGAGTGTTGACGCTTTGAGATGGAGCTTGATCAAAAACGAATTGGCTAAACAATTGGATATTAAGATCACGGATGAAATATTGTTGAATGCAGCTAAAGATATGACTCGTATGCAGTTCGCTCAATATGGAATGAACAATATTCCTGAAGAATATATCGATCAGTACGCAAAGGAAATGTTGAAAAAGCAAGAGCAGGTTTCTCAGTTGGTTGAACATTGCGTTGAGAAGGAGATTGGGCAGAAAATCAAAGATAAAATTACACTTGAAACTAAGAATGTTTCATTGGAGGACTTCAACAAAATGTTTGAGTAAAATTTTTTGTAATTAAATCTAAATTACATATCACGATATATTAATTTTTTAAGTAAACTGAGTGAAAATGTAGCTTTGCTCAGTTTACTTATTTTTTGTAATAGAATAAAGTTATGACAGATTTTGAAAAATTTGCTATTTCAAAAACTAATATTGACTCTACGACATTACAAGATGTTATTAAGAGTCAAAATCAATATTTGAATCCGTATATTTTGGAGGAGAGGCAATTGAATGTTACGCAAATGGACGTATTTTCACGTTTAATGATGGACAGAATTATATTCTTAGGCACACCAATTGACGACTATACAGCCAATACATTGCAAGCTCAGTTGTTGTATTTGGATTCAACTGATCCCGGAAAGGATATTTCTATTTATATTAATTCACCAGGTGGATCTGTATATGCAGGATTAGGTATTTATGATACAATGCAATTTATTGGTAGTGATGTGGCTACTATATGTACGGGGATGGCTGCTTCAATGGCTGCAGTTCTTTTAGTTGCAGGTAAGGAAGGTAAGCGTTCAGCTTTGAAACATAGTCGTGTAATGATTCATCAGCCGATGGGTGGAGCGCAGGGCCAGGCTTCAGATATAGAGATTACGGCTCGGGAAATTCAAAAATTGAAAAAAGAACTTTACACCATAATAGCGGTACATTCTCATACCGAATTTGATAAAGTTTGGGCAGATTCTGATCGTGACTATTGGATGACTGCAGAAGAGGCTAAGGAGTATGGCATGATAGACCAGGTATTAATGCATAAGTGAAAAATATGAAAAAAAATAATCATTGTAGTTTCTGTGGAAGGAGTGAGAATGAAGTCGGTTTTTTGATTACAGGTTTGGAGGGGCAGATTTGCAATGAATGTGCAGAGCAGGCTTATCGGATTATTGAAGAACAGATGAAGTCGGAAAAAAAATCTCCAACAGAAAATCTTAGTCTTGATGATTTGCCGAAGCCCAAAGATATAAAATCCTATTTGGATCAATATGTAATTGGACAGGATGACGCCAAGAAATTTTTATCTGTGTCAGTCTATAATCATTATAAACGTTTGCTTCAGCCAACGGGGGATGATTCTGTAGAGATCGAAAAATCAAATATTATTATGGCCGGTCGTACCGGTACAGGCAAAACACTATTGGCCAGAACAATTGCAAAGTTACTCAATGTACCTTTTACTATTGTAGATGCTACTGTTTTTACTGAAGCTGGTTATGTGGGGGAGGATGTTGAAAGCATATTGTCACGCTTGTTGCAAGTTTCTGATTTTGATGTTGAGCGGGCACAACGAGGCATTGTCTTTATTGACGAAATTGATAAAATTGCCCGAAAAAGCGATAATCCGTCTATTACTCGTGATGTGAGTGGTGAAGGGGTGCAGCAAGGACTTCTAAAACTTCTTGAAGGATCAGTCGTTAATGTACCGCCTAAAGGTGGCAGAAAACATCCAGATCAGGATTATGTTCATGTTGATACCAAGAATATACTGTTTATTTGCGGAGGCGCCTTTGATGGAATTGAAAAGAAAATTGCTCAGCGTTTAAATACGCATGTCGTTGGATATAATTCGGTTCAGCATACCATGAAAGTTGATGCGAATAACTTGATGAAATATATTGAGCCACAAGATCTAAAAGCTTTTGGATTAATTCCAGAAATTATAGGTCGTCTACCAGTATTGACATATCTCAATCCTCTTGATAAAGCTACTTTGCTACGAATCTTGGTAGAACCAAAGAATTCTATTATTAAACAGTATATTAAACTTTTTAAGATGGATAATATTGATTTGCGTTTTGATGATGATACGTTGCAGTATATTGTAGACCGAGCAACAGAATTTAATTTAGGAGCTCGTGGCTTACGTTCAATTGTAGAAACTATTATGATGGATGCAATGTTTGAACTACCTTCGAATTCTCAGCATGAATTTGTTGTAACTGCAGAATATGCAAGAAAGCAAATGGAAAAACAAGATTTGAAACTATAAATTGTTAAAGGCTTAATTTTTTATGCAGAAAAAGGTATAAAATCGAAATATGTTTATAACTTTGTTATAGTAACAATCATATATTAGGGCTTATTTCTACAAAAATGTGTCCTAATATATAAACCTTATCAATTTATGGAGACGCAGGTTAACTTGACAGAGAAATTAAAATCGTATTTTGGCTTTGATACTTTTAAGGGGGAACAGAAATCCATTATAATGAGTTTGATGGATGGCTACGATGTTTTCGTGTTAATGCCGACTGGTGGTGGTAAATCTTTGTGTTATCAGTTGCCGTCACTTTTAATGGAGGGTACTGCAATTGTTATTTCTCCGTTAATTGCGTTGATGAAAAATCAAGTTGATGCTATGCGTAATATGAGTGAGGATGATGGAATTGCACATTTTATAAATTCCTCACTTACAAAATCCATGATAGATAAAGTTAAATCCGACATTGTTAGCGGAAGAACAAAATTGTTGTTTGTAGCTCCGGAGTCGTTTACTAAACAGGAAAATATAGATTTTTTCAAGACAATAAAGATTTCTTTTTATGCAGTTGATGAAGCTCATTGTATCTCAGAGTGGGGACATGATTTTCGTCCTGAATATCGGCGCATACGGCCTGTTATAGATGAAATATTCAGAGCTCCCATTATAGCTCTTACAGCTACTGCTACAGATAAGGTACGTACAGATATTAAAAAGAGTTTAGGTATAGTTGAGGCAAAGGAATATATTAGCTCTTTTAACCGTCCAAATCTTTATTACGAGGTAAGGCCGAAAACTAAGGATGTAGATAGAGATATTATTAAATTTATTAAGTCGCATCCTGGAAAAAGTGGAATTATTTATTGCCTGAGTCGCAAACATGTAGAAGAGTTGGCAGAAATATTGCGTGCAAATGCGATTAAAGCTGAAGCTTATCATGCAGGATTAGATTCCGCTGTACGTTCAAAAACTCAGGATGATTTCTTGATGGAGCGGATAGACGTTATAGTGGCTACAATTGCTTTTGGCATGGGCATTGATAAACCAGATGTCCGTTTTGTGATCCATTATGATATCCCCAAAAGTTTGGAAGGATACTATCAAGAAACGGGGCGTGCAGGGCGTGATGGAGGCGAAGGACTTTGCATTACATTTTATTGTAAGAAAGATATTCAAAAACTTGAAAAATTTATCGAAGGTAAACCTTTAGCTGAACAGGAAATAGGCAAACAACTTCTTAAGGAAACCGCAGCTTATGCCGAATCATCCATATGTAGGCGCAAATTACTTTTGCACTATTTTGGAGAAAAATATGAGAACGATAATTGTGGAAATTGTGATAACTGCTTAAACCCTCAGAAAAAAGTGGAAGCAAAAGATAAATTATGCAGTATTATAGAAGTAATATTGCAATGTAAGGAGGATTTTCCTGAAGAATATATAAAAAATATACTAGAAGGAAACAAAACAGAGGAGATACTTTTGCATAAGCATGACAAGTTAGAACTCTTTGGCTGTTATGCTAATGATGATGAATCTAGTGATTTAAGTGCTGTTATTAAACAAGCACTTATAGCTGGCTATTTGAAAAAAAACGTTGAGAATTTTGGGATACTTAAGGTTACGGCAGATGGGAAGAAGTTCTTAGAACATCCGAAGTCATTCAAGGTAGTTCCAGATAAAGAATTTGATGAAGACGAACAAGATATTACTATGGAGAGTGGTGCGTCTTGTGCAGTTGATCCTGCCCTTTATCAAATATTAAAGGATTTACGTAAGCGAATGGCCAAGGAGCTTGATATTCCACCCTATGTTATTTTTCAAGATTCATCATTGGAATCTATGGCTACCATATATCCAGAGACTGTTGAAGAATTACTCAATATTCCTGGAGTAGGAGCAGGAAAGGCAAAACGGTATGGAGACCGTTTTTGTAAGATTATTAAGCAGTATTGTATTGATAATGAGGTAGATCGGCCTGTAGATTTTCGTATACGTACTGTTCCTAATAAGTCAAAATTCAAGGTAAGTATTATTCAGAGTATTGATCGTAAAGTAGCTTTAGATGATATTGCTGTAGCAAAAGGAATTGAATTTGATGAACTTCTTGATCAAATAGAAGCTATTGTTTATGCAGGTACTAAGATTAATATTGATTACTTTATTAGTGATGTAATGGATGAAGATCATGTTAATGATATATATCAATATTTTAAAGAATCAGAGACAGATGATCTTGAAGAAGCTCTTAATGAATTGGGAGATGATTATACAGAAGAAGAAGTAAGATTAGTTCGAATAAAATTTATTTCAGAATTGGCGAATTAGAATTTTTGCCGTGGATTAAAGGTACTACAAAATATTTATGTAAATGAAAATACGGGATTCAAGTTGAGTCTCGTATTTTTTACTTTTATATATTTGCAATGAAGATGATTATGGAAGAGTAGTGTCCAATGAGATGTTAAGTGACGATAGCGCTGAATCGGTACCATGCGTAGCACTGTAATCGGTATCATCGTATTGCTCGAATCGGTACCGTCATGACGCTGCAAACGGTACCATATTCAGTCCTGTAAAAGTTATTGCAAATGTATATTAACGTGAGTTCGACGAATTCAGAACAAGGTAGTGTTTCACAGAGTGTGTCTGAGGCCAGTTTGCTCTTGGTAACAGCACACGCGAAATCAGTGACTGGATGGAAGAGAATCTTGGTAATCGTGTCTCGGCAGATACAATCAGCGCCATTACAGATCGTGTACTTCCGGAAATAAAGGCATGGAAATCACGTATGCTTGATTCTGTCTATCCTATAGTCTGGATGGATGCTATCCATTATAAGGTAACGGATGAACGTGGCTGTGCTGTTACACGTGCAATCTATAATGTGCTGGGTATTGACCGGGAAGGACATAAGGAGCTGCTCGGAATGTATATATCAAGAAATGAGGGAGCAAACTTCTGGCTTAGTGTGCTGACAGACCTTCAGAACCGTGGAGTCGAGGATATTCTTATAGCCTGTATAGACGGCTTGAGAGGTTTCCCTGACGCCATCCAAAGCGTTTATCCCAATACAGCCGTACAGCTTTGTGTCGTACATCAGATTCGTAATTCCATCAAATATGTAGGCTCTAAAAATCAAAAGGAATTCCTGAAGGATTTGAAATGCGTTTATCAGGCTGTAAATAAAGAATCGGCAGAAAATGAACTTCTTAAGCTGGAAGAGAAATGGGGCGAACAGTATCCTATCGTTATCAGGTCCTGGCAAGAGAATTGGGATAAGCTGTCCGAATATTTCCAGTACACTCCGGCTATCCGTAAGCTTATATATACTACAAATACCGTTGAAGGATATCACCGCCAAATCCGTAAGGTAACGAAGAACAAGGGCGTGTTCCCGTCGGATACAGCCCTTGAGAAACTGGTTTATCTTGCATACCGTAATATACGGAAGAAGTGGACCATGCCACTTGCCAATTGGGCTACAATCTCACAGCAACTCGCCATAAAGTTTGGGAACCGGTTTAAATTATTGTAATTTTACGCTCGTCGGGACGGGTGGTCCCGCCCCTTGGCGCTGGCCGTTCCCCGACCGATGAGTTTTCTGGAGAGAAATAATGCATGACACAGTTTATTTTACACTACC
>ENA-UONW01001420-UONW01001420.1-human-gut-metagenome-genome-assembly--contig:-CS52-NODE-1420-length-28741-cov-16.504532_pt1 | contig 28741 bp, 24 predicted proteins | sample MGYA00242463_ERZ724010 | MGnify/ENA metagenome assembly ERZ724010 | reverse complement strand
TGCCGCACCTCGCTCGCCGTATCGGCACTTAGAATTATGCGGTATTGCCTTAAAAATTCTTTTGGTTCCCTTTCTTATAAAAAAGGAACAAGGAGGTCATTCGTATGCCCATTCACGGCCTGACGGCGGCGGAGGTGGAAAGCCGCCGCGCAGCAGGGCTGACCAACTGCCCGCCCCGCTCCCCCACCAAAACCACCGGGGAGATCGTGCGGGACAATATCTGTACCTATTTCAACCTCGTGTTTCTGGTGCTGGCGCTCATGCTGCTGTCCGTTGGTTCCTGGCTGAACATGGGGTTTCTGGGTATCGTGTTCTGGAACACCCTCATCGGCATTATCCAACAGCTTCGCGCCAAAAAGACCATCGACGAGCTGACCCTTGTCTCCGCCCACAAGGTGCACTGCCTGCGGGACGGACAGTGGGTGGAGTTGCTCTCAGACGAATTGGTGCAGGACGATGTGGTGGAGTTCCGCGCGGGCGAGCAGATTGCCGCCGATGCCGTGGTACTGGACGGCACCGCCCAGGCCAACGAAAGTCTGCTGACCGGTGAAGCCCGTCCCATCGCCAAAAATCCTGGGGACGGGCTGCGTTCCGGCAGCTTTTTGGCCGCCGGGCACTGCGTGGCGCGGCTGACCAAAGTGGGTGCTGAAAGCTACGCCGCCAAACTGGCTACCGAAGCCAAGGCCGACGGCCACAAGGTGGTCAAGGGCGAGATGATGCGCAGCCTGGACAAGCTGATCCGGGCCATCGGCATCGCGCTGGTACCCATCGGCGCGGCGCTTCTGTACAAGCAGCACTGGCAGCTGGGCGTGGCCATGCGCGGCAGCGTGGAGACCACCGTGGCGGCGCTGATCGGTATGATCCCCGAGGGCCTGTACCTGCTGACCAGCGTGGCCTTGGCCGTGGGCATGATGCGGCTGGCCCGCCGCCGGGTGCTGACTCAGGACATGAACTGCATTGAAACGCTGGCCCGGGTGGATGTGCTGTGCGTAGACAAGACCGGCACCATCACCGAGAGCACAATGCAGGCGGACGAGCCGGTTTTGCTTAATGAAAACGCGCCTGTCACCGACATTTTAACCGCCTTTTACAGCGGTGAGGAGCCAGACAACGACACCGCCCGTGCCCTGTGCGAGAAATTCGGCCAGGGTGGCAGCCCTTGGTTTGCCGCCCGCAGCATCCCCTTTAACACGGCCTACAAATACAGCGCCAAAAGCTTTGGGGCGCAGGGCAGTTATGTCGTAGGTGCACCGGATATTTTGGCCGGTGCCCGTCTGGCAGAGCTGCGCCCCGTACTGGACCCGCTGCTGGCCCAGGGGCGGCGCGTGCTGCTGCTGGCCCGCTGTAAGGGCGAACTGCCCGACCCGCCTGCCCGGCTGGACCCGGACACGCTGGAGTTTTTGGCATTGCTGCCGCTGCAAAACCGCATCCGGGAGAGCGCACCGGAGACCTTTGCCTACTTTGCGCGTCAGGGCGTGGACGTAAAAGTGATTTCTGGCGACGACCCGCGGGCCGTCAGCCATGTAGCCGCCCAGGCGGGCATCCGCGGGGCTGACCAGTGGGTAGACGCGGCAGCCCTGAAAAGCGACCGCGAGTTGGAAAAAGCCGCCGCCCATTGCACGGTATTCGGCCGTGTAACGCCGGAGCAAAAGCGCAAGCTGGTACACGCCCTGCAAAAGCAGGGACATACAGTGGCCATGACCGGCGATGGCGTAAACGACGTTCTGGCGTTGAAAGATGCCGACTGCGGCATTGCCATGGCATCGGGTGCGCAGGCCGCCAGCCAGGTGGCACAGCTGGTGCTGCTGGATTCGGACTTCGGTGCGCTGCCCCATGTAGTGGCCGAAGGACGCCGGGTCATCAACAACATCCAGCGGTCGGCGTCGCTGTTTTTGGTCAAAAACATCTTCTCGGTGCTGCTCAGCGTCGTATCGCTGGTGCTGCCGCTGACTTATCCGTTTTTGCCGCTGCAGCTGTCGCTGCTCGGCGCCGCAACCATCGGTACACCAGCGTTTTTTCTGGCGCTGGAGCCGAACCACGAGCGGGTGCACGGGCGTTTTATCTCCAACGTGCTGCGGGCGGCGCTGCCCGGCGGCATAACGGATTTTTTACTGGTATTTTTGGCGCAGGGGTTCTGCTTTGCCTTTGGCCTGTCCAGCGATTACCTGGGCACCATCAGTACGATCGTAGTGCTGACAGTGGGCCTGATGGTACTGTGGGGCGTCTGCCGCCCGTTCAACACCTGGCACTGGGTACTTTGGGGAGCGATGGCGGCCATCGGCTACGGCGGCGCGTTGCTGCTGGCCCCCTGGCTGGGGCTGGTCAAGCTGGATCTGGGCGGCACGCTGGTGCTGGTGGCCCTGCTTGGCCTGGCCGGGCCGACGCTGTTTGGCGTAAGCATGCTGAATACCCGCATCCACGGCGCCGTAGGCGAGGTACAGGATAAGGTGCGGCGAAGGAGAGAATCATAACGTCAACTAAAAGCCTCCCTCACAGAGGAAGGCATCTGCGCGTAAGCGCAGACGGAGGGAGAGAGCCTTCCATCCAAAGCTCTCCCCACCCGCTTCGCGGGAGCCCCCTCCCAGAGGGGGCAAAAACACCGTCCGCCCGCCACACAACATAAAACCCGCGCTTTCCGGCAATGCCGAGAGCGCGGGTTTTCCTATTTACAATATTTAGGCAATACCGCATAATTCTAAGTGCCGATACGGCGAGCGAGGTGCGGCAGATGCTAAGCCAAAAGCGCAGATAATACTTTGTGTATTATCGAGCATTTTGGCAACGCAGATGCCGTGCCGCAGCCGCCGGAGCGGTGCTTAAGCCGTAAGGCGGGAATTGTGCGGTGTTGCCTTTATTCCGTTTCTTCCCCGGCGGCAGCCCAGGTACAGGTCAGGCCGCACAGGCCAAACACACCCATGGCCAGGCCGGTCAGCAGATCGGGCATGGTCAGCATACCATTGAAAGCCTCAAACAGCGTTTGTGGCAGCTCGATGCAGGTGCACAGCAGAAAACACCCGGCCCCGGCGGCAAACAGCGTGTGACCGCAGGGCAGGCCCGGCGTCAAAAACACTTTAAGCAGCACCACCGCAAACAGCAGCGCCGCCACAGCACTGAGTACCCGCAGCGTGCAGGGGATGCGCCCCAGCGAGGCAGGCACAAGCTGGAACCGCCACACCAGCCGCCATAAAAAAGCCAGCGGCAGCACCAGGCCCGGCAGTGCGCCGCCCAATTTCTGGCGGCGCACGCCAAAGCCGGTCAGGGCGCGCCAGCCGTACATCAGCAGCCATGCACCTGCCAGCACCGGCGTGATGACGTCCACCCAGGCGGTCCAAGCCGGGGTGGTGGCGTACAGTTCCGGGTAGGTGGAGATCGTCTGGGCCGAGGACTCCGACAGCAGACCGCTGCCCAGCAGCAGCGCGCCTGTCATCAGCATACAGCAGCCCAGGGGCAGGTTGGTATCGGTTAGCTCTGTGGGCTGGGCAGCCATCCGCCGGGCAGGCAGGTAGGGCAGCGCCAGCGCCGCCAGCCAGGGCAGATACCGCGCCCACACCGAGGCTTGCAGCGCAAAGCCGGTGGAAGCATCCATCCACTGCAGCAGGTCCGCTACATGCAGCGCCGCCAGCACGATGCCGGCAGCCAGCACAAGAACCGCATAGAATCGTTTATTTTGCATGGGTCTTCCCCCGTTGTTTCATAAGATGGCAGGCTTGTTTCATAGAATGTACAAGCGCTGGATACAAAACATTGTACCGCCACGCGCCCCAAATTGCAAGCATGGAGTGCCCATCTATGAAAAAATCATCCCTTGCCGTTTTCGCTTTTGCCCTTCTGGCGGCGGCTGCACCTTTTGCTGCGCTGCTGGCACCGCCTGCCGCACCCACACCCCCAACGGATTCTGTCCAGGCGGACGATCTCTCCCCCGCCGCCACGCCGCAGCCTTTGCCCACGATGCCACCCAGCAATGCTCAAAACGGTACCACCGTCCCGGATGCCGCGCTGGCAGTGGCAGACATCACCCTGTATGACGCCGACACCGGAACCAACCGGGTAGTGAGCGTGCGGGACTTTCTCATCGGTGCCGCCGCCTGCGAGATGCCGCCGACCTGGAACGACGACACCCTGCTGGCCCAGATGGTGGCCAGCCACAGCTATGCACTGGCGCTGGGGGCGCCGATGCAGGTCAATTCGGCCCTCTGCGCCGGGTGGACGGATACCGAGGTGTTGGAAGCGCGCTGGGGCGATGATTTCACTGCCTACTACAGCCGCTTTGCCGCGCTGGCGGACGAAGCCGCCGGGGCATTGCTGTGCTATGGCGGTGCACCGGCCGCCGCTTGCTACCACAGCATCAGCAACGGCGTGACCGAGGCCAGCCAGAACGTGTGGACCTCGGCCCTGCCTTACCTGCAGGGAGTGGCCTCCCCCTGGGACAAGACGGCCGACGGCTACGAGACGACCATCACCTACAGCTGCGAGCAGGTGGATGCCATTTTGCAGGGCCTTGGTTTGGAGCCGGAGACACTGGCTGACACCGCCCCCGCCGCCTGGTTTGGCGCAGCGCAGTTGGACGAGGCCGGATATGTAGCTTCGATGTCCGTCTGCGGAGAAGCTTTTTCCGGCACGCGGCTGCGGCGGGCACTGGCCCTGCGTTCGACCTGTTTTACTGTGCAGTATGCCGACGGCACATTCACCTTTACCACCCGCGGCTACGGCCACTGCGTGGGCCTGAGCCAGCACGGCGCCCAATCCATGGCCGAAGGCGGCGCCGATTGGCGGGAAATTTTGACCTACTATTTCCCCGGGTGCGAGGTCGTGGAGTAAAGCAAAAGGGATGCGCCGTGGAAAGCACATCCCTTGAAAATTCAGCCGTGCATTGTAGGGGCGGATGCTTGCATCGACCCCTACAAAAGCAGCCGCCATCTTACCCCTTCACCGGCTTTTTCAGTACGCCCATGATGAGCGCCGTCAGCAAACTGCCGCACAGCAGAGCAACCAAAAATCCGATGGGGTTATCGATCACTGCGATGAGGAACAACCCGCCGTGGGGGGCCGGGCAGCGGCAGCCAAACTGCACAGCCAGCGCACCGGCCAGGCTGCTGCCTGCCATGCAGGCGGGCACCACGCGCAGCGGATCACGCAGCGCAAAGGGCAACGCGCCCTCGGTTACAAAGGATGCCCCCATCAGCAGGTTTTGCGGCGCGGTGCGACGCTCCTCCCTGGTGAAGCGATGCGGGAACAGCAGGCAGGCCAGCGCCACGCCGATGGGCGGCACCATGCCGCCGATCATGACCGCCGCCATAATGTCCAGCTGGTCGCTGACCAACGCCAGCGTGCCGGTCAGGTAGGCGGCCTTGTTGATGGGCCCGCCATAGTCGGTGGCCATCAGCGCACCCAGCACAGCGCCCACCGTCAGACGGCTGCCGCCGCGCATCGAATCCAGCGCACGGTACAGCTTTTGGTTAAAGCGTCCCAGCGGCGGGTTGACCGCCAGCGCCATCAGCGCCGCAATGCCCAGCAAACTAAGCAGCGGCGTTAAAAAACTGCTGCGCACCTGCTGCAGGTTTTCCGGTATTTTTTTGCCCAGCCCGTTCAAAAAACGCACCAGCAGGCCTGCCGCAAAACCGGCAATCAGCGCACCCCAGAACCCGGAGGACACCCAGCTGAGCTTATTGCCCGCCGTGGTGCCCAGCTGAGCCATGTAGCCGCCCATCAGGCCCGGCATGAACGCCGGGGCGTCGCCGATGCTGACCGCAATGAACGCCGCCAGCACCGGGTAGATCAGCACAAAGGCCTCTTTGCCGATATTATTCAGCAGGTCGCAATATTTTTGCGCCAGGCCCATCTGCGCCAAAAGCAGCGACAGAGCGATCATGACACCGCCCACCACCACAAAGGGAATCATGTAGGAGATGCCGTTCATCAGGTGGCGGTACGTTTCGCGGCCCAGCTCCCGCCAATCGCTGGTGCGGAAGGCGTTGCCGCCGCGGTAGACGGGCACCTTGCTGTTCAGCGCCTTGTTCAGCACGGCGTCAGCATTGCGCACCGCGTCACCGGCCGAGACTGTCACCAGACGCTTGCCCACGAACCGCGCCATCGACACGCCCTTGTCGGCGGCAATGATGATGCAGTCTGCGGCGGCGATCTCGTCGCTTTCCAGCTCGTCGTTCACGCCCACCGCGCCGTTGGTCTCCACTTTGATGGTCACGCCCCGCTCCTGCGCCGCTTTGCGCAGGGCCTCGGCCGCCAGGTAGGTGTGGGCCACGCCCATGGGGCAGGCCGTAACCGCCAGCAGCCGGTACTGGGCCGGGGGCGGCGGCGTCTCGGCGGCAGGGCTCTCCTCTGCAGGCGGCGGAGCGGGTTCCTCGTGCCGGGCGATCAGGCTGCAAAAAGCCGTTGGCGTGGGGGCATCCAGCATCTGCCGGCAGACTTCCTCATCCAGCAGCAGGGTGGCCAGGCCCGCCAGCATCTGCACATGCAGGTCGTTGGCATCTGCCGGTGCAGCGATCAAAAACAGCAGCCGCACCGGCTCGCCGTCCGGCGTATCGCAGGGCAGCGGCGGGTCCAGCGTTAAGGCGGCCAGCTCGGCATGGGCCACCCCTGCGCTTTTGGCATGGGGGATGGCCAGCCCGCGGCCCATACAGATGCCGCCCATTTTTTCACGTTCCAGGACATCCTGTTCAAATTGTACGGTGTTGGTCAGGCAGCCGCTTTTCTGCACCAATTCCACCAGTTGGTGGATCGCCGCAGGCAGAGAATCCGCTTGTTGGCGCAGCGCCACGCAGCAGGGCTGCAGGTGATCTGTGATGTGCATTGGGATGTCCCCCTTTGGAAAATTTGTACAATCCGAAAAAAGCGGCCCCGCCAGAACGGAGCCGCTTTTATAAAGTTTACGTGGATTAGTTGAGCAGGGTCAGCTCGGTCTCGGGGTCGAACAGGTGAATCTTGTGGGTATCCATGGCAACCACGATCTTGTCGCCGCGGCGAGACTTGGAGGTGGGAGCCACACGAGCCATCAGGTTCTGGCCCTGGTAGGTCAGGTACAGGTAGATCTCAGCGCCCATCAGCTCGGAGACTTCGACCTCAGCGGAGATGTGGCTGTTGGGATGCTTCTCGAGGAATTCCTCGTCGTCCTTGATGTCCTCAGGACGGATGCCGACCTTCAGGGTCTTGCCAACGTAAGCGTCCAGCTTGCCGTCGGCGGTCTTCTCCTTGGGCAGAGGAATGTCGCTGCCGGCCAGATCAACGGTGAACTGGTCGCCGGTCTTCTTCAGGGTGCCGTCCAGGAAGTTCATCTGCGGGCTGCCGATGAAGCCTGCGACGAAGATGTTGCAGGGATAATCGTACAGGTTCTGCGGGGTATCGACCTGCTGGATCAGGCCGTCCTTCATGACGACGATGCGGTCGCCCATGGTCATGGCCTCGGTCTGGTCATGGGTAACGTAGATGAAGGTGGTAGCCAGCTTCTTGTGCAGCTTGATGATCTCGGTACGCATGCTGGTACGCAGCTTAGCATCCAAGTTAGACAGAGGCTCGTCGAGCAGGAAGACGGCCGGGTTACGGACCATAGCGCGGCCCAGGGCAACACGCTGGCGCTGACCACCGGACAGAGCCTTCGGCTTACGGTCGAGCAGGTGCTCGATCTCCAGGATCTTAGCAGCCTCACGGACGCGCTTGTCGATCTCGTCCTTGGGCATCTTGCGCAGCTCCAGGCCGAATGCCATGTTCTTGTACACGGTCATGTGCGGGTACAGAGCGTAGTTCTGGAACACCATGGCGATGTCGCGGTCTTTCGGGGGAACATCGTTGATCAGGCGGTCACCGATGTACATTTCGCCCTTGGAGATTTCTTCCAGACCTGCGATCATACGCAGGGTGGTGGACTTACCGCAGCCGGAAGGACCGACGAAAACGATAAACTCCTTATCAGCGATCTCGAGGCTGAAATCAGGAACAGCAACAACATTGCCGGGATAAACTTTCTTAACGTGACGGCAGCTAATGGAAGCCATAATACGTATCCTCCAGTTATTTACAGTGGTTTGCAGCCCGGGTAGAGGGGGCTGTCTTTCTTGACAAGACTATAATAACAGGTTACAATTGGTTTGAAAATAGCATTTTATTGATATAGAGGTGTTGAAATTGATATTTGACCCGGAAATTTACTGCACCGCTGCCGAGACCCGCGAACTGGACGGAAAGGATGCCGTCACACTGGCTGGCGCCGGGCTGTGGGCAGGGGTTCTTTCCCGCGGGGAGTGCCTGTTGGAAGGTCTGGCCCGGCCGGGACAGAGCGGGGATATTCTGTTAGGCCCCTCCCCACTGGCGCTGACGCCGCAGACCGATTGCCACCTGGTGGCCGTGCGGCTGACCGGCCTGTGTGCCGACGCCTACCTACTAAGTATGGGCACGCCCTGCTGGGCCGATGGCGCAGCCTGTCCCGGCGCGGCGGAGCTGATCGCCCAGCTGCACGGCGTCGGCAGTGCCCCCCTGGCCTACGGCCTGCTGTGCGCCCTGGGCAAGGCGGATGAGACAGCCCGCCCCCTGCCGCCGCTGGTGGCCGAGGCGGTGGCGGCCATCCGGCAGAATTACATGGCACTGTACGGCGTGGAGGAATTGAGCGAACAGCTGGGCGTGACGAAGAGCCACCTGGTACGGACGTTCAAGCAGGAGATCGGCGTGTCGCCGGGAAAGTACCTGACCAATGTGCGCATTGAGGCCGTGAAGGCACTGCTTTTGAGCGACGAGTACAATTTGGAGATGATTGCCGGGATGACGGGGTTTTCGGGGGCGAACTATTTGTGCCGGGTGTTTAAACGGGAGGTGGGGGTATCCCCTGCCGCCTGGCGGGCGGCAGCCGCGCCCTTGCCGGCGGTGCCGAAATTGCCGCCGAGAAGTGCGGAGATGTTTGTTTAATACAAACACAAAAGCCCGCAGAAAATCTGCGGGCTTTTGTGCATAGAGGGGTGGGAAAGTATATAAAGGTCAGTGAATGTCGTAAATTTATGCATCGCCATATTGATGCGTCGCTTGATTGATTACAGCTATTATTATAGCCTTTTTCCTTAATTTGTCAAACGTCCCCCTTGCAATTTGTTTTTAAAAACATTATAATAAACCAGTAAATGCTTAATTATATTTAGTTGCCGCCGAAAAAATCACACTTTTCCTATTTTGTCAAACCTCACAACGGCGCTTTTCTTCATTTTATTTTTTTGTGCGCATTATACAAAACTTTGTAAGAGGAGTCATCCCATGGACGATCTAGACCATAAAATCGTACAACTTTTATCCGAAAATGCACGTATGCCCGTCAAAGACATTGCACAGAAGGTCAGTCTGACCAGCCCGGCCGTGTCCAGCCGCATCCATCGGCTGGAGCAGGAGGGTATCATCGGCGGCTACACAGTGGTGCTGCGCAACCCCGGCGCCCCCGCCCGTGTGGAGGCGCTCATCTCTGTTTTGGTGGATGCCGCCACCCGCGCCAGCTTCCTGGCGATGATCGAGCAGGAGTCCCAGGTCTTGCAGTGCTTCCGCGTGACAGGCAGTTACAATTTTATTATTAAGGTAAGCTGCACCGACATCGACGCACTGGAGCATCTGCTGACCAAGATGCAGAAGATGGGTTCCACCAACACCCAGATCATCCTGAACACCCAGCTGGACCGCAATCTGGCATTTTAACGAAAGAGGACGTTATGTACTTTTGCAAAAACTGCGGCCGCATGGCCCATCCCGGCGAAGACCGCTGCCCCAAATGCGGTGCTGCCCACATCCAGCCCGCCCCTGCAGCAGCAGCCCCCACCGGGCCTGCCGCCCCGCAGTATCACCCGGCTGAGGACGCCCCGGAGCAGGACGTTCCGGCCCTGGGCTTTGGCAGCACGCTGGGCACGCTGGTCATCTTTGCCATCCCTCTGGTAGGCTTTATCATGATGCTGGTGTGGAGCTTTTCCGGCGGCCCGGACAGTGCCCGCAAGCGCCTGGCCCGTGCTTATCTGGTCCGCACGCTCATCATCGCGGTTATCCTTGCGCTGCTGTTTTTGATCGGCGCGCTGAGCCTGGCGGCCGTTTCCCACAGCCTGTACTACGCCCTGCGCTAAGGAGGCCGTATGAAAGCAAGTGTCATTATCCCAAACCTGAACGGTGCAGGCTGGCTGCGTGACTCCATCGAGTCCATCTGGGCACAGACCGAGCAGGATTTTGAACTGATCGTTATTGACAATGGCTCCACGGATGAAAGCCTGGAGATTGCCCGCAGCTACTGCGGCCGCGACCGCTACACCCTGATTGAAAACGCCGAGAATACCGGTTTTTCCCACGCCGTCAACCAGGGCATAGCCATTGCCAAAGGCGAGTACATGGCTCTGTTCAACAACGACGCCTTTGCCGAGCCGACCTGGCTGGCGGAACTGCTCCGCACTGCTGAGGCCGACCCCAAGATCTTTGCCGTCAGCAGCCTGATGCTGCGCTTTTACGAGCCGGAACTTGCCGATGATGCGGGCGATTACGTGACTATTTTGGGGTTTGCCTGCAAGCGCGGCGACGGCCTGAAGGCAAGCCGATACACAAAACCCTGCCGCATCTTCAGTGCATGCGGCGGCGCGGCGCTGTACAGAAAATCCATTTTGGATAAAATCGGCGTTTTTGACGAATTGTTTTTTGCCTATTATGAGGACGTGGACCTGAGCTGGCGCGCGAACAACTTTGGTTACAAGAACGTTTATTGCCCAACGGCGCGGTGCCGGCACATCTGCGGTGCCACAACGGGTGCGGTGCGGTACAATCCGTTCAAGAGCATCCAAAGCGGACGGAACAGCATCCTGCTGCCCTACAAGAACCAGCCGTTGTTGATGATGCTGCTGAACCTGATCCCGATGGTGCTGGGGTATCTGCTGAAAGTGGTGATGTTCCGGTTCCGTGGGTTTGGCAACGATTATGCGAAGGGATTCCACGAAGCCTGGGTGGCCCTGCCGAAGCTGAACAAGCCGAAGTTCCATTGGAAAAATCTGCCCAACTACATCTGGGTCGAGTGCAGTTTAATTGTCGGCCTGTTCCGCTACCTCATCTACCGCATCCAGCGCGCGCTGAAGGTGACCTGATTTGTCCCTTTTCTTGAAAGAAAAGGAACCAAAAGAACTTTAAATTAAAAATGGGAGATACGGTCTGCGACCGTATCTCCCATTTTTGTTTAGAGTTTCTTCGGTTCCTTCTTTGCAAAGGAGGAACGAACCAGGCTGACCGCCGACGCGCACAGGGCGGGGTAGAGGATGAGGCAGAAGGTTTGATACCAGGTGGGGACAAGGTACTGCCACCAGGCGGGCAGAGTCGAGGCGGCGTTCAGGGTCAGGGTCGCCGGGGCAAAGGTCAGATCCACCGTCTTGTTCTCGTCCGGGCTGCAGGGGTCCAGGCGCAATGCCGCAATGCTCGTGCGGGGCAGCGTGTACAAGTACTGGCCGTTGCCAAGGTTCTGCGGAAACACGCGGCGATCCTGGCTGTAATCCTCGCCCACTTTCGTGGTGTAATACAGGCACATCTCACGGGCGTCGCCATCAAACGTTACCGTGTAGCTCAGCGTGCGCACCACCTGGCCGGAGACATCCTCCAAAATCATCTGCGGGTCACCGTTGGTGGTGGTCAGGGTCAGGGCCGACTCCGCTGTCGCCTGCTCCTCGGCGGGTTCCAGGCCCACCAACTGCCAGCTCTGCACCGGGATGATCTGCTCGGTCATGCGCCCCTGGGCCTTGGCCAGGGCATCGCTGCCAGCATGGGCCAGGCTCAGCACCAGCCAGACGGCCGCCGCCAAAATGTAACAGGCCGCAGGCACCGCGCCGCGGCGGGCGAAGAAAGTTTTCAACCGTTTCATGCGGCACCCCCTTGCATTTCCACCGGGGCATAGCCCGCATCGGTCACGCGGTACAGCAGGGTCTCCCCTGCCTGGGCGGCGGCCAATTTATCCGTAAACAGGTCGCTGTAACTTTGCACAAAAATATCGTCCAGTTTTTGGATGTACAACACCGTGCAGCCGTTGCCGCGCACGATGGCATCCAGTTCATCTGCCGTAAAAGCGTGATAATAGGTTGCTTTTACGCCCTCGTCGGGCTTGAGTTCCGGCAGACCAAACGTACCGCCACCGCCGTTCATTTCAGACATAATGCCGGAGTAATCCACCAGCACCGGGTAAAAATCAAACACGGCGCTGAACCAGCCCTCGCCGTTATCGCCCTGACTGACGTAGAACACACGGTCGTCGGGCTGCAAATTCTCGCAGACGTACTCGGCCTCGGCACGAGCCTGCTTGCGGTCGGCAAATTCGCTGTCCGCAAAGCCCAGCACGCTGAGCTGCGGCAGCACGATCTGATTCTGCCGCACCAGCATGGCAACAGCCAGCAGCAACACAATACCCTGCGCCGCCAGCGGGCGCTTGGGGGCATAGCGGCTGGTGGTAAAAGCAGCCGTAGGGCCGTTGACTTTACTGACCGTCTCCAGCTGTGGCTGCAAAGCAATCATCAGACAAGCCAGCGCCATCAGGAACCAACCAATGTAATAACTTTCGATGTAACGGTTATAATCTTCCAGCCGCTCCGCCTGGAACGGCTTAAAGATAAAACCGTAGCTGAGCGCCAGTTCGAGGTTATACCCCAAAAAGCAGACAGCGGACAGCACACCCATGCTGCCGATGCGCAGCCGCAGACGGCGGGAACCGGCCGTGGCCAGTGCCACCACAAACACAACGGCAATCAGCACCACGATGTTGCGGCCCTGACCGATCATGCCCAGTTTGCCGTCGCTGGTCCAGAACTGGTGGCCCATATCGGCCATCGCCTGGCGGAACTGGGGTTCGCGCTCGGCAAAAAAGCCGGTGACGGGCCGACCCAGCAGGATCTTGATGCCGTTGATGACCACTGCACCCATCGAGGCAGTCGTCTCACCGACACCGCCCTCGCTGGCGTTGCGGCTGACGAGCCAGCCTACGTAGCGGACGTTCCACAAATAATACACAGCCATGGGCGCGGCAAAGCAGGCCACGGCAAAGCCCGTACGGCGGGCAAGGCCCTGCTTGAATTTACCATCACAGAACAGCCAGGCGTCCACGGCGATCAGCCCGGCCGCTGCCAGCGACAGCACAAAGTCATTGGCTTTTAAGTTTGCGGCCAGGGCCAGCACCGGCAGCACAGCCCAGCGGGAGCCATCCTGTTGGCGCAGGGCCAGCCACACAGCCACCGCACTGCCGAACACCAACCCGGCCGGGATGTCGCCGTAGGACGACAGGTAGACGGTAGTCAGGTAGATGGTGTGGTTGTACACCGTGAAGAAAAACGGCGTGACCCACAACACCGCAGCCATGGGCACGGCCACACGCCACTGCTTCCACGGCAGGACGCTGAGCACAGCGGCATACACGGCAAAGAACAATACATCGTAGGCGAGATAGATTTTCCAGTCTGCATACCGGCCAAAGAACTGGAAAAAGTAGCTGAGCAGCGGCAGGCCTGGGTTCTGCGTCACCGCCCAGGGCGTGCCCAGCGAGGCGGTGGAGTACAGGCTGTTATCCACCTTGGTGACTTTGACGGCGGTGGCCCAGAGGGAGAATTCATCGGACACCGTGGCCATGGGCTGGCGCACGAAGAAGTACACGGCAAAGGCCAGGGCCAGCGCCCAGAAGGTCACGCTGCCAGGCGTTGCCAATTGCGCGTAGTAGCGCTTTTTGCCCTCTTTCGGCGGCAGCAGCGCCCACACGCCGCCTGCCGCACACAGGGCGTACACAGCCCAGGCGGCGGGGTACAGCACCCCGGCCATACCGGCCAGCGTAAGCACCGCCACGATGCAGGACAGCGTTACCAGCGGGGCCAGCCCGGCCGGGACCCGTGCTTTGAGCGTGAGCGCGGCGCTGCCCAAAAACAGCGCCGCCAGCGCTGCCATTACGCAGAGAAGTTCCATTGTTTATCCTTGTCTGTTCCTTTTCTTATAAGAAAAGGAACCAAAAGAATTTTTAATATAAAATACCGTTTTGTGGTTGGGGGTAAGTTGCGATGACGCGGGAAAAGCGAGGCAGGGAATGGTTGTAGGGGCGAACATTGTTCGCCCACGGGTGTTTGCACTGCCGCGAGGTTGGCGGGCGCACAGTGTGCGCCCCTACAAATGCCGCTTATTCCTATTTTTGCTTTACTATGTTGAAAGTTTCTTCGGTTCCTTCTTTTCAAAGAAGGAACAAACCAACCCCGCCGCAAACGCCGGTGCAAACAACAGCACCAGCAACTGACCGGCAGTGGGGAGAAAGCGCAGATACCACGGGGTGTCCGGGTTCAGCGTCACACCAGTGAAAAGCGTCGGCACGCCGCCTACGCTGTCGGGGTCGATGCGCAGGCCCGTGACCCACTGGCCGCCCAGATCGAACGTGTATACGCCGGGGGCGATGACTTTGGCGTAGACTTTCTGCACCTCGGTGTAGTCGGTCTGGCCGGGCTTGAGATAGTACAGCGCCACGCCACCCGGGGGCAGACGGTGCGCAGCATCCAGCTCCACTGTTTCAATATAACCCTGCCCTTGCCAGTAGATGTGGGGGTCGCTGTCGGTGGAAAGATACCAGTTGGGATCGTCGTCCGGGGCGGTCCACCACTCGTTGCTGGAATAGGCGGCAAAACTCTCGGTGGTAAGCTCGTCCGGTGCCAGCGTGACCTGGGGCATTTTGCCCTGCATTTTGTAGTTCAGCATCACGGCACTGCCCGCCAGGCAGCGCACCAGCCACAGCACTACCGCCAGCAGGTAAGCCAGCACCAGCGTTTGACGCGGGTTGAAGAGCGTTTTTTTCTGCATTATTCCACCCCGCTTTCTGCCACCGCGGCCAGCGTAAAGGGCACGGCGGCGTCTGCGCCCTCAAAGTGGTAGAGGGTCGCGGGCATGTCGGCGGTCAGGCCGCCCTCAAAATAGGGGCTGAACTCCCGCTGCAGGTAGTCGTCGGCACGGTCAATGAGCAGATAATCGCAGTCTTTCTCCTGCATATAGGCCACCAGCGTGGCGGGCACGCAGACGGCTTTATAATCGTACAGCGTCCAATTTTCGCTTTCGACCAGGTTCATAAAGTCGCTGTCCCAGCGATCCTGGGTCTCGCCCAAACGACCGTAAAAGCCGCCGAAGCCGTTGACCACCTGGGCCGTCAGCCCGTAGCGGTAGTAGTACCAGCGGGTGGCGTCGTCACCCTGGCTCAGCACCAGCACACGGTCGGGCCAATCCAGCACCGTATTCATCGTGTCAGCGCGGTCTTGCACGTCAGCACGCAGGGTGTACAGGCTGTCAGCATCCGACCAGAAGCCTGCCGCCGGGATACCCCGCCAGCAGAAGATACCCACCACAGCGGCGGCCGCACAGGCCAGCACACAGCGGCTCCACCGGGCGGCGGCACTGCGGGCCAGCAGACAGAGCATAGCCAGCATCCACGCCTGGTAGTAGGGGCTTAAATAGCGGTCGTAGTCCTTGAGGGCCAGGCCCTCCACGTCCGAGAAATTGTAGTAATACAAAATGAGGTGGAACGCATACAGCGCGGCGAAGCAGAACGCGAACGCCAGATGCGCCATCAGTACACGGCGGCGGGCCGGGCCTTTTTCGGCGGCAAAAAACGCCGCTGCTGCGACCATGGTAATAACCGCCACCGCCATGATGCCGCCGCCCAGCAGGCAGATGCGCCGGGTGAAGAAGGCATCGCCCATGGCGGCCATAATTTGCGCAAACTTGTCATCGCGGCCAATGCCCAGCAGCTGCTTGACGCCGCCGGTCAGCACCGCGCCGTAGCTTAAGCCCGCGCTGCCCACGCTGGCGCCGGTATCCACCGTGGGGGTCACGGCGGCGGTGTAGCGGCTCCAGCTTACAAAAGCGGCCACCACGCAGACGGCCAGGCCGCCAGCGCGCAGAAACGCACGCGGGAACGATTGTTTGATTGGTTTATCGGCGGTGCCCAACTGGTCAAGGCCGATCAAAAAGGCGGCAATCAGCCCGTAGGCAAAGCAAATATCTTTCGTCAGGGTCAGCAGCATCAGCGGCAGGCCCGTCAGCCAGAATGCCCGCCTGCGGTGCCCTACAGAATAATACAGGCAGAGTGCCCCGCCAAACAGCATCGCCAGCGGCAGGTCCGCCATGGCGTTGGCATACTGCGGCGCATAGCTGCCCGCCGGATTGTTGGAGAAGAAGAACGGCAGCACAAACCCGGTCCCGAACACAAGGATGCCCCCCGCCCACTGCGGGCAAGGCAGAGCCGAAGCTGCCGCCACACAGGCCAGAGCCAGGGTGTCCAGCGCGGCCAGGCAGGCCCACTCAGCCCACGAACCAAAGGGCTGGAACAAGAACGTCACCAGGCTGGTGGCCGGGTAGGTAAAGCTGGCTTTCAGGTTGACGGGATCGGCCACATAAAACGCGGCGCGCTCCACCACCATTTTGGGCGCAAGGCCCCAGGCGGTGAACTCGTCCCACTGGGTAAACATGGGCCGATGCAGGGCAAACAGGCACCAGATAAACGCGGCACCACCCAAAAACAGTGCAAAGCCGGGGCGGGTCAGGGCGGTTTTCACCGCCGTTCCCACACCTGCCGGGCGCAGGCGGACAACGCCCACAACCACCGCAGCACCCAACAGCAGCACAGCTGCCGCCGCGCCAATGCGCAGATTGCCCAGCATGCCAAACGGGTACAGCACCAGCGCGGCGGCGCTGAGCAGCGGCAGCGGCAGTAAAGCGGCGTCACAATCCAAAAGGGCGGCCAGCACCGCACCGGCACCCGCCAGCAGAACCAGCAGGAACAGCCCCCAGGCCAAGGTCAGCACCGTACAAGTCACCCCCTGTAGTTATTGATAAATGACGTAGACAGGTCCAATAAAGTAATGCTGAAAGAGCACCACCGCCCCCGCAAAGGCGTACCAGCCGCACAGCGGCAGGGCCAGGGCCTCTCCCTTTTCGGCGGTCAGGGCCGGTTTTAACGCGCGGCGGATCAGCGCCGCCACGCCCACAGCCAGCAGCAGCCAGACGGGCAGGAAGTACCGCGTTTGCAGACCCACGATGCGCACCATGCCCACCGGCGTGTAGGTGATGTACATGGCGGTCATGGCGCCCACAGCGTAGACGGCGGCGAACACGCCCAGCCAGCCGTTGCGGCGGTGGCCCAAGGCGTTCGTCTTCGGGGCGCAGAGCAGCGCGGCAGCCAGCAGCACCATTGGGCCGGTCAGGTTGAGGAACGCGACGGGCATATCCTTCCAGCCGAAAAGCCCCAGCTGGCCCAGGAAACCATCATTCTCATAGAGTGTACCCAACAAAACCGCGATATAACGCAGCGGATTTTTCAGCACAAACAAAAGCTGTGCCCCGCCGTTGACGGTACTGCCGCCCTGCCGGGCGATGGTGCCGTAATTATGACGCAGCAGCGTGCCATATTGCTCCACAATTTGGGTCAGCAGCAGTGCGCCCGCCAGCGTGCCCACGGTGTACCACGCGCGGTTGAGTCTGGCTTTCCACTCGTTCTTGCGCACGACCACCAGCGGCAGCACCACCCACAGCAGGTTGATGTAGGGCTTGGTGCCGTTGGCAAACACGCAGGCGGCCGTGTAAACAGCGGCGGTGCGGCCGTCCCATTCCGGGCAGGTCAGCAGCGCCAGCATCAGATAATAGCACGCCAACAACGCAGCATCGTAACTTAACGAAGCCCCCATGTACAGCGACATGGGCAGCAGCATCACGGCCAAGAACGCCGGACGGCACTTTTTGGCGCTGCGCAGCGCTGCGTAACACAGCAGCGTGTAGACCAGCAGGTTCATCAGCCGCCCGCCGTACAGGCAGCCCAGCGCGCCAAACCCAAACAGCCGTGCCAACGCCATGCCCAGTGCCCCGGGCAGGAACGGCAAAATCAGAAAGCTGATGGGTTCGGTGACGGAATCTGCCGCAGAATCGCGCTTTTCCCAGTTGATGTACTGGGTAAAGCTATCCCAGATGCTCTCCACCCGGCCGTCTTTGCCATACTGTTTTAAGGCGTAACCTGCGGTGTTGTAGGGCTGCTCGGCGTTCGTGTCAGGGTCAGTGCCCAGGCCCGCTGAGGTGTGGGCATTGACCCACGCGCCAGGGAAGGCGTCCATCAGCTCGTTGACATCCTCGGGGTAGCTTCGCTTAGCGTCAAAGTCAAAGCGGCCCATAGAGATAGCGTAGGTCCGCAGATAATGGTCGGTTTCATCGGGCGTTTGCAGGGGCGGATTGGCAAAGGCGAACAGCGCCCCGCACAGCAAAATGCAGCAAGCCCCCCGCTTGGCGAAGTCCTTACAATGCCGCAGCAGCAGCGCCGCCGCACCCGCCGCCATGGCCAGCACCACGCAAAGGCCGGTGATCTGCAGCGGCGGCACACCCCGGGCATCCAGCCCGTAAAAGACACGCCAGTAGTAGCTGACGATGACGCCCGCCACGGCGCACAGCCCCAACACGAAAGCCCACCGTGCGGCGGGGTGCCATACGGTGGGTGAAAATTTGCGTTTGTTTGACGAATTTTCCATAGATTACAGGATATACTGGCCGACCTTGTACTGGTCCAAGTTGCCGCGCAGGAACTCGATGGTAGCGGCAAGGCCCTGCTCAAAGGTGTACTGGGGCGCCCAGCCGGTCAGGTTGCGCAGCTTGGTGGAGTCGCCCAGCAGGCGGTTGACTTCGCTCTTTTCGGGGCGCAGGCGCTCGGCCTCGCAGACGATCTTGGCGTTGGGGTTGATCTGGGCGATCAGCTCGTTGGCCAGGTCACCGATGGAGTGCTCCACACCGGTGGCAATGTTCAGCTCCTGACCGATGGCGGCATCGCAGTCCGCGATGGTCATAAAGCCGTTGGCGGTGTCTTTGACATAGTTGAAGTCGCGGGTCGGGGTCAGGCTGCCGAGTTTGATCTCGGTCTGGCCCGCCAGCAGCTGGGTGATGATGGTGGGGATGATAGCGCGGCCGCTCTGGCGCGGGCCATAGGTGTTGAAGGGGCGCACGATCGTGACGGGCAGATCGAAGCTGCGGTAGAAGCTTTCGGCCAGGCGGTCAGCACCGATTTTAGTAGCCGAGTAGGGGCTTTGACCCTGGAAGGGGTGCTTTTCGTCGATGGGCACATACTGGGCTGTGCCGTAGACCTCGCTGGTGGATGTGACCAGCACGCGCTGGGTGTCCAGCTCGCGGGCGGCGTTCAGGACGTTGAGGGTGCCCTTGATGTTGGTGTCCACGTAGCTGTCCGGGCTGTGGTAGGAGAACGGAATTGCGATGAGGGCAGCCAGGTGGAAGACACGCTCCTGCCCGCGCATGGCGGTGCGCACGCCGTTGGGGTCGCGCACGTCGCCCATGAAGATGTCGATCTCGTTGCGGATCTCCGGCGGCAGGGTGTCGATCCAGCCCAGCGAGCCGAAAGAGTTATACAGGCAGAAGGCGCGAACTTTTTCGCCGCGCTTGACAAGTTCTTCGGTGAGGTGGCTGCCAATAAAGCCGTCTGCACCGGTAACCATTACGGTATGTGCCATTGTTTGCTCCTTACTCTATAAAGGGTCATCCAGAAGGTGGATTCCCCCACAATTTCAATTATTACAAAATAGTATAACCGATTTCGGCAAAGATTTCAACTATAAAGTAAAAGCCCGCCGGGGCGGGGCGTTGTCCCCTACCAGGCGGGCATGATTTTGTGGTAACTTTTCCAAAGGCCTCTTGGCTGCGCGGCAGCGCAGCCTGGGGGATTGAAGCGTTTGGATGGTAGACCGCGTTGTAACGCAGACGGGGCAATCCCTCAGTCAGCCTATCGGCTGACAGCTCCCTTTACACAAGGGAGCCTTTATACCGTGCAACCCGTTCGTGGGTCTATTATATTAAAAGTTCTTTTGGCTACTTTTCTTTCAAGAAAAGTAGCAATTAAACAATTAGATAATCTCCACTTTCTCCATCACGACCGGCGTGCGGGGTTTGTCGTTCCAGTCGGTGGAAACGGCGGCGATTTCGTCGACGACGTCCATGCCGGAGACCACGTGGCCGAAGGCAGCGTAGCCGCCGTCCAGGTGGGGTGCATCCTGGTGCATGATGAAGAACTGGCTGCCGGCGGAGTTCGGGTCCATAGCGCGGGCCATGCTGATGACGCCGCGGGTATGCTTAATGGGGTTGACGACGCCGTTCTGCAGGAACTCACCCTTGATGTGCCAGCCCGGGCCGCCCATGCCGGTGCCCTCGGGGCAGCCGCCCTGAATCATAAAGCCGGGGATGACGCGGTGGAAGGTCAGGCCGTTGTAAAAGCCCTGCTTGACCAGCTTCTCAAAGTTTTCACAGGTGATGGGAGCTGCCTTGGGGTCCAGCTCAATGTCGATGGTCTTGCCGTTCTGCATCGTGATACGGATCATGTTGTTGTCTCCTTTTCGTTGGCGGGGTCGCTGGCGGATGTCACGCAACCCTCGGTATAACTCATACTGCCGATTTTCTCAGCAAATTCGGCTTCGGTGTACTTGTCTAGCCAAAGCAGCAGGGCTGCGCCCATAAACTCCTCGCTGCGGCGTTCGGCCTTGGGCAGCAGGGCAAACACGCCGCCGGTATGCTCGGTGCCGGTAAAGGGGTCGGTCCAGGCGTCCGGCATGTCGGGGGCCAGCTTGCGGGGCGAAATATGCCCTGTGATAAACCCGCGCCCGCCGAAGAGCGGCTCCACCAGCCAGAAGAACCCGCGCTTCAGCGGATTTTTTGTGGGGAACAGCCCGCGCAGCACCTTGGTGTGGTAGAACGCATCGGCCAGGTACTCCACCGAGACATCCACACCGTAGACTTCCAGCAGGCATGTGTGCAGCAGCGCCGTGATGTCAGCCAGTTCCTCACCGGTGGGCAGGGGGCTGACATCGTTGACGGGCACCAGCGCACTGCCGGTGTCCTCCTCGTGCAGGGTGGAGTCCAGCGCGATCTCCAGGTAGCCGTGCCCGCCGGGGCCCGCGTAGGGCTGGCCGGGCTGGCACATGGCGTACACGAAGGGATGCACCACCGTGTCGGCGGCGTAGTGGCTTAAAAAGCCCAAGGCATACTCCACCTGGGGGCGGCTTTTTACGTGGCGGCACAGGCAGCGCAGAAATTCGCCGGTCTTTTCCTCGTGCATGCGGTTGCCCAGGGTGGGCAGGTCAAAGTGGCGCTTGGCGCGCTTTTTCCACACCTCATAGCAAAAGAAACTGTCCGGCCCGTTGGCGCCCGCCGCAAAGGCAGCGGGGCACTGCACCTTATAATGGATGGCCGTCGCGGCCTTTTGCGCCGTGCGCACATGGGTATAGCCTTCCGGCATGATGGTTCACTTCCTGTTGTTCAGCATGCAAACTATTGTAAGCTTTCAGGCGCGCTTTGTCAAATCTTGCGCTGGTCGCCTTTCAGGGTGCGGGGCAGCACGGCAAAGTAGAGCACCGCACCCGCGATGATGATGAGGATGACCGACAAAATGCCGTAGGGGCTGGCAGCCTTGTTGATGGCGTCTACCTGCTCAGCCGTGGCGGTCACGGCAGTCAAGCCCTGGGCGGCCATCATTTTGCTGGCAGCAAAGGCGCTGACGGCACCCACCAGCGTGGGGCCGAGGATGGAGGAAAACTTACCGAAAATATCAAAGAAACCGAAGAACTCGCCGCTGCGGGCCTTGTCCGGGATGAGCTTGCCGAACATCGAGCGGGAAAGCGCCTGGATGCCGCCCTGGCTGGTGGCGCAAAGCACGGCCAGCATCCAGAACTGCCACAAGCTGTTCATAAAGTACGCAAAGATGCAGATAAACATGTACACGCAGATGCCCACGCCCACCATGGTGCGTGCGCCGAACCTGGCGGCCAGCTTCATGTACAGCAGGCAGAAGGGCAGGCCCAGCACCTGCACCAGCAGCAGAGCCAGCAGCATACCGGCGGAATCCAGCCCCAGGTTGGTGCCGTAGCTTGTGGACATGCTGATGATGGTATGCACGCCGTCGATGTAGAAAAAGTACGACAGTATGTACACCAGCATGGGCTTATCCGCGCCGATCTCCTTCATGGTGGTGAACACGTTTTTGATGCTGGCGCCGATGTCGCCCTTCTCGTAGGGTTTGCCGGTGGTCTGCTCGCAGTTTTTCAGCAGCGGCAGGCTGAACACCAGCCACCATACGGCGGTGATGGCAAAGATGATGGCCAAACTCGTCAGCATCGGCACGCCGACAGCGTTCATGATGAGGAAGATCAGCAGCGGGATGGTGGAGCCGCCGATGTAGCCCAAGCCGTAGCCAAGCGTGGAGACGGAATCCATGCGGTCCTCGGTGGTGACGTCAGTCAAAAAGGCGTCGTAATAAATGCAGGAGGCGTCAAAGCCGATGGTGCTTAAAATGTACAGCACCAGCACCAGCATGGCCACCTTACCGGCGACAGCGGTGGAGGAGGTAAAGTCCATCAGCGGCGTAAAGGCCAGGCCTGCCACCGAGACAACGCCCAGCAGTAAAAAGGCAGTAAACAGCTTTTTGCGCATGCCGCGGATGTCGCCAAACACGCCCAAAAACGGCGCGGCCAGGGCGACGATGGCCATGGCAATGCTGGTGGCATAGCCCCAGATGGACATACTGGAAACGCTGTCCGCCGTACAGCTGGCCACCGAGTCAAAGAAGATGGGCAGGATGGTAACGACGATGACCGAGTGGGCGCTGTTGGCCCAGTCGTACATCATCCAGCTGATCTCCTGCTTGGTAAATTTTTTCAAGAAGCCCATGGTAGGTTCCCCCTGCTGGTTATTGCACGCATTTTCGTTACGTGTATAAATATTGTACCATGTACCCGCCCCAAAAACAACACACCCCCACCGGGGTTTTGGTCAGCGGGGTGTAAAACTTTTGTCATTTTTTTGTGGCAGGTTGTACACTATTTGGCACGCAGCTGCCAGAAGGCCACGGCGCTGGCGGCGGCTACGTTTAGGCTGTCCACGCCGTGCTGCATGGGGATCATAACGGTGTAATCGCACCGGGCGATAGTGTTGGCGGCCAGGCCGTCGCCCTCGGTGCCCAGCACGATGGCCAGCTTGTCCTCGGCCTGCAAAACCGGGTCCTCCACGCTGACGGCGCGGTCGTCCAGCGCCATGGCGGCGGTCTTAAAGCCCAGTTTGTGCAGGCGGTCCATACCGGCCGCGGGCCATTCGGTGTTTTTCTCCCCCAGCCGTGCCCAGGGCACCTGGAATACCGTGCCCATGCTGACCCGCACCGCACGGCGGCAGAGCGGGTCGCAGCAGGAGGGCGAGAGAAGCACGGCGTCCATGCCCAGTGCAGCGGCACTGCGGAAGATAGCCCCAATGTTGGTGGAGTCAACGATGCCTTCCAGCACAGCCACGCGGCGGGCGGTCTGGCACAATTCCTCGACGGTATGCTGTTTCGGGCGGCGCATGGCGCACAGCACCCCCCGGGTCAGGGCGTAGCCAGTCAGCGTTTGCAGGGTCTCGCGGGGGGCGGTGTACACGGGGGTATCGGGGCAGCGGGCCAGCACGGCGGCGGCCGAACCTTCGATGTGGGGGCGCTCCATTAAAAAGGAAAGCGGCACACAGCCCGCGTCCAGCGCGGTGCCGATGACCTTGGGGCTTTCGGCGATGAAGATGCCTTTTTCCGGTTCCAGCTTGTTGCGCAGCTGCGCCTCGGTCAGTTTGGTATACACGGCCAGCTCCGGCGCGGAGAGGTCAGTGATTTCGATGATGGTGGGCATGGGAAGGCTCCTTTACGGGGGTTTTATTCCTTCTTTGAAAAGAAGGAACCGAAGAAACTTTTAAACAAATAATACCGCAAACCCGCACCAAACGCAACCCACAAAAACACCGCCGCACCCGGACTTGGCGTACCGGGTGCGGCGGCTATTAAATCCCTATTCCCTCTAAAAACTGTTTACAAATTACTCAACCGCGTTCAAAGCCTGGTCCAGATCGGCGAGGATGTCGTCGATATGCTCGGTGCCGATGGACAGGCGGATGGTGTTCTCGTGGATGCCCACATCCTCCAGCTCCTCGGGGGACAGCTGGGCGTGGGTGGTGGTGGCCGGGTGGATGACCAGGCTCTTCACGTCAGCGACGTTGGCCAGCAGCGAGAAGATCTTCAGGTGGTCGATGAACTCAAAGGCTTCCTTCTGGCCGCCCTTGATGTCGAAGGTGAAGATGGACGCACCGCCGTTGGGGAAGTACTTCTCGTACAGGGCGTGGTCGGGATGGTCCGGCAGGCTGGGATGATTGACGTGGGCCACCTTCGGGTGATGGTTCAGGAACTCCACGACCTTCTTGGTGTTCTCGTTGTGGCGGTCCAGGCGCAGAGACAGGGTCTCGGTGCCCTGCAGCAGCAGCCAGGCGTTGAACGGACTGATGCAGGCGCCGGTGTCACGCAGGATGATGGCGCGGACGTAGGTAACAAAGGCGGCGGGGCCGGCAGCGTCCACGAAGCTGACGCCGTGATAGCTGGGGTTCGGCTCGGAGAAAGCAGGGAACTTGCCGCTGGCCTTCCAGTCGAACTTGCCGGAATCGACGATGATGCCGCCCAGGGTGGTGCCGTGGCCGCCGATGAACTTGGTGGCGGAGTGAACAACAATGTCAGCGCCGTGCTCAATGGGGCGGATCAGGTACGGGGTGCCGAAGGTGTTGTCGATGACCAGGGGCAGGCCGTGCTTGTGGGCAATCTCGGCAATGGCGTCAATGTCGGGAATGTCAGAGTTGGGGTTGCCCAGGGTCTCCAGGTAGATGGCGCGGGTGTTGTCCTGAATTGCACCCTCGACCTCGGCCAGATTGTGGGCATCCACAAAGGTGGTGGTCACGCCGAAAGCGGGCAGGGTGTGCTCCAACAGGTTGGAGGTGCCGCCGTAGATGGTTTTCTGGGCGACGATGTGACCGCCGTTCTGGGCCAGGGCCTGGATGGTGTAGTTGATGGCGGCAGCGCCGGAAGCCACAGCCAGGGCAGCCACGCCGCCCTCAAGGGCTGCGATGCGCTTCTCGAACACATCCTCGGTGGTGTTGGTCAGACGGCCGTAAATGTTGCCGGCGTCCTTCAGGTCGAAGCGGTCAGCGGCGTGCTGGGCGTTATGGAACACGTAGGAAGTGGTCTGGTAAATAGGCACGGCGCGGGAATCGGTGACGGGGTCAGCCTGCTCCTGACCAACATGCAGCTGCAGGGTCTCAAAATGGTATTTACGCTCGCTCATGATAAAATCCTCATTTCTGTTATTTGTTATTTTTTGATAAAGAAAAAGCCGGGACACCCAGTGGGTATAGCTCCCGGACAGAATAACAGGACAGCGCCGTTTTTACCGACAATGCAAAGCGTACCGCGCCCTGCACCCGACCTGTTCCGCCCGGGAGCAGCACATTCGGCCACAACGGAAATTCTGCCGCAGCAGGCTGCCGAACACAGTAGTCATACGCTTTGCACCTCCTTTTTGTAAGCACATACAGGGTTCTCGCAAGAACAAACCTATGTGATTTGTAGGTTGTTTGTATGATACCATGGATAAACCGCCTTGTCAATAAGAAAATAGGATTTTTACGCAAAAAATGGCAGTGCCGGAGGGGGGCTTTCACGGCTCATTTAACAACTAAGGTTAACCCAGAGGTGGGGCGGGGGATGTGTTAAAGCTCCGGCCTCTGTTGAATCTGCCACGCAAAAAGGAGGGGACTTGCCCCCTCCCTGCGATACCTATTTATATTCACAAAATCGTGCCGCCGCCGACTACTACGTCGCCATCGTACAGCACCACGGCCTGCCCGCGGGTGATGGCGCGCTGCGGCTCATCGAATTCCACTTCCACCTTGCCGTCCGGCAGCGGGCGCACGGTGGCGGGCTGCTCCGGCTGGCGGTAGCGGGCCTTGGCCTTTACACGCATGGGGGCGGTCAGTTCGGGGATAGAGATCCAGTTGAAGTCCCCGGCTACCAGCGTAGTGGTGAACAGTTCGCTCTCGGGGCCGACAGTGACGGTGTTTTTCTCCATGTCCTTATCGCAGACGTAAACCGGCGCACCCAGAGCCAACCCCAGGCCCTTGCGCTGGCCGTTGGTGTAGCGCACCGCGCCGTGGTGGCGGCCCACCACCTTGCCGGTGGTATCGATGAAATCGCCGTCCGGGTAATATTTTCCGGTGTAGCGCTCCATAAAGCCGACGTAATCACCGTCCGGCACAAAGCAGATGTCCTGGCTGTCGTGCTTGTGGGCGTTGCAGAAGCCGGCCTTCTCGGCCAGCACACGGATGCTGGGCTTGTCCATGCCGCCTAAGGGAAACCTGGTGTGGGCCAACTCGTCCTGGGTGAGGACATACAGCACGTAACTCTGGTCTTTTTCACCGTACAGCGCCTTTTTCAGCAGCCAGCGGCCGGTGTCTGGGTCCTGCTCGATGCGGGCATAGTGGCCGGTAACGACATAATCCAGGCCGTGCTCCCGGGCGAAGGCCAGCATTTTATCAAACTTCATGTAGCGGTTGCAATCGATGCAGGGGTTGGGCGTTCCGCCCGCTTCATACGTAGCTATGAACTTTTTGATGACCTTCTCGCGGAATTCATCGGTGTAGTTGATGACCTCAAAGGGAATATCCAGCTGGAAAGCCACATCGGCGGCGTCCTCCACATCTTTGGCTGAGCAGCAGGTGTGGAAGCCGCATTGGCCCAGGTCCTCATTCTGGTACAGGCGCATGGTAGCGCCCATGCAGCGGTAGCCCGCCTGCTTCATCAGGTAGGCAGCAACAGAGCTGTCCACGCCGCCGCTCATGGCGATCAGCGCGCCGGGTGTGTTTTCCATAGGGAACCCTCCTAAATCATGCAAAAAAGGGGCAGACATGGGTCTGCCCCTTGCATTATAGCAAATTATTCAGTTAGATGCAATCAGTCTGCAAACAACGGGGTGGACAGGTAGCGGTCGCCGGTATCGGGCAGCAGGGCCACGATGGTCTTGCCGGCGTTCTCGGGGCGCTTGGCCAGCTCGATGGCAGCCCAGACAGCAGCGCCGGATGAGATGCCCACCAGGACGCCCTCCTTGTGGCCGACCAGCTTGCCGGTGGTGAAAGCGTCCTCGTTGGCAACGGGGATGACCTCGTCGTAGATCCTGGTGTCCAGCACGTCGGGCACAAAGCCAGCGCCGATGCCCTGGATCTTGTGGGCGCCGGCAACACCCTTGCTCAGCACAGGAGAGGTGGCAGGCTCAACAGCCACAACCTTGACGTTGGGGTTCTGGCTCTTGAGGTAGTCGCCGACACCGGTCACGGTGCCGCCGGTGCCGACACCGGCAACGAAGATGTCGACCTTACCGTCGGTGTCCTCCCAGATCTCGGGGCCGGTGGTTGCCTTGTGGGCGGCGGGGTTGGCCGGATTGACGAACTGGCCGGGCACAAAGGCGTTGGGGATCTCCTTAGCCAGCTCGTCAGCCTTGGCGATGGCACCCTTCATGCCCTTGGCGCCGTCGGTCAGAACCAGCTCAGCGCCATAGGCCTTCATCAGCTGGCGGCGCTCCACGCTCATGGTCTCGGGCATGACGATGATGATGCGGTAGCCGCGGGCAGCAGCCACGGAGGCCAGGCCGATGCCGGTGTTGCCGGAGGTAGGCTCGATGATGACAGAGCCGGGCTTGAGGACGCCCTTGGCCTCGGCGTCATCGATCATGGCCTTGGCGATACGGTCCTTGACAGAGCCGGCCGGGTTGAAGTACTCCAGCTTAGCCAGGATCTTGGCCTGCAGGCCCTCGGCAGCCTCGATATGAGTGAGTTCCAGCAGCGGGGTATGGCCGATCAGCTGGTCAGCGGAAGTGTAGATTTTGCTCATGGTGGTGTCCTCCTAATTTATATAAGGTAATTGTTTATGTTATTGTATGTTCATAAAGGCTCCCTCTGCGAGGGTGACTCCCCACAGTGCGGGGAGATGTCGCGAAGCGACAGAGGGGGCCTTTGGCTAAGCGGCTGCTATCAACATCGAAACATGTAATTCGTTTTCATATATTCATACCTCACTTGTAGGTTGATTGGATTGTACCGCATAATTTCCTATTTGTCAATAGGGTTTGAGGGAATTTTTGCAGAAATATTTTGCCCGCCCCTGTTGCATTCCCATTTACCGACCTGTATAATAGGAATATAGAACAAAGGAGTACCACACATGATGATTTCAACGAAGGGCCGTTATGCGCTACGGGTCATGGTCGATATTGCCGAGAACCAGCGCGATGGCTATATTCCCTTAAAGGAGATCGCCCATCGGCAGAACATCTCGGAAAAATATCTGGAGGCCATCGTAAAAGGGCTGGTGAAGGAGCGTTACCTCACCGGCCTGCGGGGCAAGTCCGGCGGTTATCGGCTGACCCGTGCGCCCGAGGATTACACCGTGGGCGCCATCCTGCGCATTACCGAGGGCAGCCTGGCCCCCGTGGCCTGCCTGGAGCAGGAGCACGTGGACTGCCCCCGCATGGCGGACTGCCGCACCCTGCCCATGTGGCGCAAGCTGAACACGATGATCCAGGACTTTTTCGATGGTATCACCCTGGCCGACCTGATGGACACGGATCAGGTGGGGAACGATTACGTTATTTGATATTGAAAGGCTCCCTCTGCGAGACAGCCTCCCCCACCCGCTTCGCGGCCCCCTCCCAGAGGGGGCCTTTTTTATCGGTATCCAATCCCCCCCTTTTGTCTCATTTGACAGTTTTCGACTTTTATTTACCGGTTTCTGTTGCTTTTTTGTCATATCGTATACTATAATAAGGTATAAAACTGTTAAGGCAATACCGCATAATTCTAAGTGCCGATACGGCGAGCGAGGTGCGGC